>Ga0247741_1000014_pt1 | contig 283336 bp, 268 predicted proteins | sample UWRJL213509R2_FD_180945 | JGI IMG/M metagenome (GOLD analysis project Ga0247741, IMG submission 180945) | Plant litter microbial communities from Arlington Agricultural Research Station in Wisconsin, United States - UWRJ-L213-509R-2 | ecosystem: Environmental > Terrestrial > Plant litter >...
ATAAAAATGCCTTATCGCTGGCGCGAAGACTTCATCTTCGCTGGCGATGGTAGCTCCTCGTCCTGCGGACCATAACCTGAAGGCCGCAGGTTCAAATCCTGCCCACGCAACCAACATCTTCTCAAACGTAAGCGCGAATTTCTGCACACCTTCAGAAGAGCGGTGCTCTGATGCATGAAGTGTCCACCAAAAACAGGTGGACACTTCATCATGGACGATACTGCTAAACTGCAGGTGCGGCTTGTTGGTCGCGACGGCCGCCGTCGATATGACCCGGCTTCTCGGGATCAACTAGTCGCAGCGTGCTTAGAGCCTGGCGTTTCGGTCTCTCGACTGGCGCGGGAACACGACGTGAATGCCAATCTTGTTCACAAGTGGATAAAGAAGGCCAAAGAGGAGCGCCCGTTGCCTTTGGTGCCCGCGTTTGTCCCGGTTCAGATTGCACCGGAATTGAACTCAGATGGCGGCGGTTTACCGAGGAAGAGTGTGCGATTGGGCAGGCCGTGTCCTGCGTCGAAGGTGAGTGCACTCTTGCCCAATGGGATCAGCCTTACCGTTGAGTGCGACGATGAGAGTGGCCTGATTGCAATCATAGGAGCGTTGAGCCATGTTCAGACTGGGCGCTGATCTGAAGGTCTACCTCCATCGGGAACCCATCGACTTCCGCGCGGGCATCAACAGCCTCGCGGTCCTTGTGCAAGAGGTGATGGAGCTGGACCCGTTTGCTCCATCGGTGTTTGCCTTCTGCAATCGCAGGCGTGACCGGGTGAAGCTCTTGTTCTTTGATCGGTCCGGGTTTGTTATGGTCCTGAAGAAGCTAACGGAAGACCGGTTCAGGTGGCCCCGCCGGGAAACTGCGGTGGTGACGCTGACGACAGAGCAACTCCACTGGATCCTCGATGGCATCGATATCGATGCGATGATCCGCCATCCCGTGCGGCAGTATCAGATTGCTGGCTGAGGATGGCGAATTGAGATTGACGCGCAGGGGCGGTTCAGATTCAAGAATCTGATGACGCGCACCGGCGAACCGAGCATTGCAGAACTGATGGCGCAATTAGCAGCCAACGCCGCCGAAATCGCTGCGCTCAAAGCCGAGAAGGAAGCGCTCTCGCAGCGGGTCGTCAAGCTGGAAGAAGAACTGGCACTGGCAAAGCTCCATCGCTTTGCACCCCGCAGTGAGAAGCACATTGATCGTCTCTTCAACGAGGCCGAAGAGGCTGCGGTCGAAGGTGGTAGCGAGGAAGACGATGTTGTCGAGCTTCCGGATACTGGCTTGCCTGCGGCCGAGGGCGTTACGGGCAAAAAGCGGGGACGCAGGCCTCTGCCGGCAGACCTGCCGCGCGAGCGTGTCGAATACGACCTTGCTGACGATCAGAAGGCTTGCCCGTGCTGCAAAAGCCAAATGCATCGCATGGGCGAAGCCGTTAGCGAGCAGCTCCATATCGAGATCAAGGCAAAGGTCCTGCAGAACGTACGGTTCAAATACGCCTGCCGGCACTGTGACCGTACAGGGATTAACACGCCCGTCGTAATCGCGCCCATGCCCACGCAACCCCTGCCGGGTAGCATCGCCACCGCGTCGACGCTCGCCTTTGCTCTCGTCCACAAATACGTAGATGGCACGCCGCTCTACCGCGTGGCTCAGACATTCGAGCGTGCTGGCGTTCCGATCAGCCGTGGCGCTCTTGCGCATTGGGTCATCGGCTCGAGCGAGAAGCATCTATATCGCATCTATGATGCCTTGAAGCTGCGACTACGATCGCAGTCTCTCATCCATGGCGATGAGACGACGGTTCAGGTGTTGAAGGAAAAAGACAAGGAAGCCACCAGCACGTCGTACATGTGGGCGTACCGCAGCAGCGGAGACAGTGACGAACCAATCGTGCTTCTCGACTACCAGCCCGGCCGCGGTCAGATTTATCCGCAGACCTTCCTTGGTGACTACCGTGGCATACTCGTCACTGATGGCTACACAGCCTGGCGCACATTGAATGGCGCAACCCATGTCGGATGCATGGCCCATTCACGGCGGCGCTTCGTTGAGGCCCTCAAAGCCAGGAAGAATGGAGGCGGACCGCCGGAGCAGGCACTTCGGTTCTTCGAGCAGCTCTACCGGATCGAAAAGCAGGCGAGAGACAAGACCCCAGATCCGGGGGAGACAAAGGCCGATTGCATCCGCCGTTTCCGCCAGCAGCACAGCCTGCCTGTACTGAACGCCCTAAAGGCGTGGCTCGACAATATCGCGCCAAAGATCGTGCCGGATACCAAGCTCGGCGATGCCGTGTCCTATACCCTGAACCAATGGGACTACCTGACGCGCTACACCAGCGACGGCAGGATGCCGATCGATAACAACATTCTGGAACGCGAGATCAGAGTTTTTGCCACCGGAAGAAAATCGTGGCTGTTCAGCGATACCGCTGACGGAGCCAGGGCCAGCGCCGTGATCTACAGTCTCATGCTGACTTGCCGCGCTTGCGGCGTCGACCCGCTCACCTGGCTACGCCACGTGCTCACTGAGTTGCCGCAGCGCAAAGAAACTGCCGGCGTTGGCGACCTGCTGCCGTTCAACTTCTCCAGAAACTCAGCCGCTTAATTAGCCGCATGGCGCTCTCAATGTAGACGACCTGGCCCTAAAACAGCCGTCAACGCGCATGGAAAATCGCGCTTACTCTCAAACACGCAATCCGCTCAACCAAAATAACCCGCCCAGGCGGGCGTTTGGCGTTTCCGTAGCGCCAGGAAAGCGCTGAAGCAGGGTTGGGTGCTCTCGCCTCTCAGGATGCCGTTGTGTAGAACGACAGGCATGAGCATTCCGTTTCTGATCACCGGCCCCGACGATGCGGCCATCACCGTGCTTCTGGCCCATGGCGCCGGTGGTGCCATGGATGCGCCCGCCATGACGCGTTCGGCAGACGCGCTGGCCGCCGTCGGCTTGCGGGTGGCGCGGTTCGAGTTCGGCTATATGGCCGAGCGTCGGCGATCGGAGAGAAGACCGCCGCCGCCGCGCGCGGAAACGCTGGTACCCGAATATCTGGCGACGGTTCGGGCAATCTGGGGTGGGGCGCTCGTGATCGGCGGCAAGTCGATGGGCGGACGCATCGCAAGCATGGTGGCGGATGATCTCCATCGCAGCGGCGCGATCGCAGGGCTGCTTTGCCTTGGCTATCCCTTCCACCCGATCGGCAAGCCGGAACAATTGCGCACCGCGCATCTCGAGCGGCTGCAAACGCCGACGCTGATCTGCCAGGGAACACGCGACGCTTTCGGAACCAGGGAGGAGGTTTCCGGCTATGCGCTCTCCGATCATGTCGACATCTCCTGGTTGGAGGATGGCGACCACGACCTGAAGCCCCGCAAGGCGATCTCCGGCTTCTCGGCGGCGGACCACATGGCCACCATGGCGGGGCGTGTGAAGCTATGGACCGACGACTTGTTGTCGAGAAAGGTGCTCGGCAATCGCTGATGCGCCGACTGCGCTGGCTTTCTCTCAACGACAACGGTCGTGGGATCAGTCCCCGTTCCCCGGACGGTCTCCGGATCTGGTGAAATGTGCCTGCGGTTGATGGCGCGCATGAGCGCGATCACAGCGAACGAAAGTGAGGACGGCCCGGAGAGCCGTCCTTCTCTGGCTTCAGACCGCTGCCAGCTCGAGCGTGGCGGCCACAAAGCGGGCGCAGGTCGCTTGAAGCGTGATGTTGCCGGTGAGACCCGTGGTCTCGATCCAGAGGCCTGCGGTGCCGCCCTGCAGCGGTATCGTCGCCGGGCCGATGATCTTCGCCGGGCCGGTGATGCTGACCGAAACTGTCTCGTTCAGGAACGGCAGGCGCTGGCCCTCTTGGTCGAGCGCGCGGAGGATGACGCGGGTGGTGTCGCGCTCGCGGGCCTTCAGTCGGCTCGCGTCGGCCATAATCTCAAGCGTGGTCGGCAGCGGATCGGCGACCAGCGTCAGATTGGCCACCGGTACACCATCGACATAGCCGGTAAAGCTGCCGTCGATCCACTTCATGCCCCACAGGCCGAGTTCGTCCGCGGTAAAATGCCTGTGGTCGAAGACGACGGGCGGATGCGGCAAATGCGGGAAGTTCTCGTAATCGGGACCGACGCGCTTGGTGACGCTGCCGTACGTCAGCTCGACCTCGTCGCAGTTTGTCAGCACGACCAGCGGCAGAACGCCGCCGATGTTGCGCTCGCCGCGCGCCCAGAAGGTCACCGGCTTCATGACGACTTCGTCCGACGGTTCGCACTGGCTCATATAGACGTAAGCGGCGAATTTCGGTTCGCGGAACATGTCGAGGACGCCGTGGTAGCAGATGCGGTCGCCAGAGCCGAAATCCTTGTGGGTGTTGTAGTCGAACATGCACCAGCCTATGGCGCCAGAGATGTCGGGGTCGCCGTAGGCGGCGTTCAGCACTTCGAGGTGGCGGCGGACGTGTTCGGCCTGACGCGCTTCCTGGTCGTAGATCTTGGTCGGATACATGTGCCCGCCAAACTCGGTGATCATGTAGGGCACCTTGCGGGCGAGGCCGGTGCTTTCCTGCTGCGGGCGCAGCGCCGTGCGGGGGCGGTTGGCGCCCGGCAGTTCCTCGTTGCCGAGGATGAAGTCGTTCATTGTGTAGACGTCTTCGAGCAGCTCGCTGTCGGTGATGTAGCGGACGCCACCGGTCTGGCGGGTCGGGTCGAGTTCGCGCGCCAGGCGATTGGTCTCGGCGTAGAAAGGATGATTGTCCTGCGATTCATTGATACGCACGCCCCAGATGACGATCGACGGGTGGTTCCAGTCACGCTCGATCATGCGCCGCACGTTGCGGATGGATTCATGCTGCCATTCCTGGTCGCCGATGTGCTGCCAGCCGGGGATTTCCTCGAACACCAGCAGGCCGAGGCGGTCGCAGCGGTCGAGGAACCACTTCGACTGCGGGTAGTGCGAGGTGCGGACCATGTTGCACTTGAGCACGGATTTCATGATGTCGGCGTCGCGTTCCTGGGCGGAACGGCCGGCGGCATAGCCGACATAGGGGAAGGACTGGTGGCGGTTGAGGCCACGCAGCTTCAGCGGCCTGCCATTGAGCAAGAAGCCTTCCGGCGTGAACTCGGCGGTGCGGAAGCCGAACTGCGTGGTCAGTCTGTCAGCGCCGTGGCTGGTCTTCAGCTCGACAGTGATCTGGTAGAGTTCCGGATTGACGATGTCCCAGAGCGCAATGCCCCTGAGGCCGCGGAACGACAGCACCGCATCGTCGCCTGTCGTCTCGGCCGACGCCGTTGCCAGCACATTGCCGTCGATATCACAGAGCGAAGCTGTCAGCGTCCCGAAGAAATCGACGCCCGGAGGATTGGACAGATCGACGCGGACGGATGCCGATTTCTCTTCGGCGAGGACGTCCGATGTCTCGATCTTGAGATTGCCGATCGACACCGGATCGGTGACCTTCAGCCAGACCTCACGGTAGATGCCGGCATAGGTCAGATAATCGATGGCGCCGCCGAAGGGCGGGATCTCGGGGTTCTCGCTGCCGTCGATGGTGACCGTGATCAGGTTGTCGCCGCGTTGAAGTCCATCGGTGAGGCGCGCCTCGAACGGGGTGTAGCCATCCTTGTGGGCGACGATCTCGACGCCGTTCAAATAGACGACGGCGTCTGCCATGGCGGCATCGAAGACCAGCGAGACTTCGCGGCCCTGGAATTCCGGCATCCAGCGCAGCAGCTTCTGGTAGGTGAAGGCGCGCTGATAGCTGGTTTCGTCGAAATAGTTGAATGGCAATTCCACCGCCGTGTGCGGCAGGCTGACGGTGACGCGGCCGTCGAAATCGCGCAGAAGATGCTGGGCGGTGCCTCGATGGAAGGCCCAGGATTCATTGTAGGGAACGATCGAACGCATGTCAGGCTCTCGCTGCAGGGATAGTGTGAGGGATGAAAAGGGCCTCGCTGGCGCGTGAGAAATGGAACATCAATCTGTCCTCCTGAAAATGCTGTCGGCGCGATAATGGGCCGAGACCGGACGCGAACGGTCTCTGTCGGTCACGGCTTACGGGTACTGGGCACCATTGGTCGTCGTGTAAATGGTGTAGACCGATTGCGTCGCGGTTATGAACAGGCGGTTCTTCTTCGGGCCGCCGAAGGTGAGATTGGAGACCGTCTGCGGCACCTTGATCTTGCCGAGCAGCGTGCCGTCAGGCGCAAAGCAGTGGATGCCGTCGGCGGCGCTGCTCCACAGATTGCCTGAAATGTCGAAGCGGAAGCCGTCGGGGTTACCCGTGTCGATCGAGCAGAAGTACCCCTTGTCGGCCAGCGTGCGGTCGTCGATGACATCGAACACGCGGATGTGGCGGGGAACGTCGTGGTTGGACGAGCCGGAGTCGGCGATATAGAGCTGCTTTTCGTTGGGCGAGAAGGCAAGGCCGTTGGGCTGGATGAAGTCGGTGGCGACGGCCTCGACCTCGCCGGTTCCGGCGTCGATGCGGTAGACGTTGCGGCTCTGCTGTTCCGGCTCGGCCTTGTGGCCTTCATAGTCGGACATGATGCCGTAGCTCGGATCGGTGAACCATATCGATCCGTCCGAGCGGACGACGACATCGTTGGGTGAGTTCAGCCGCTTGCCCTGATATTTGTCGGCAAGAACGGTAATGCGGCCGTCCGGCTCGGTGCGGGTGACGCGGCGTCCGCCGTGCTCGCAGGAGACCAGTCGGCCTTGGCGGTCGCGGGTGTTGCCGTTGACGTAGTTCGACGCGGCGCGAAAGACCGATACGCCGCCATCGGGAACCCAGCGCATCATGCGCTCGTTGGGAATGTCGCTCCAGAGCAGGCAATTCAGATCGGAAAACCAGACGGGCCCCTCGCTCCAGCGGCAGCCGGAATAGAGCTCCTCCAACCTGGCACTGCCGGCGATCAGGTTGTGAAAACGGTCGTCACGGATTTCGTAAAGCGCATCTTGCGACACCGGCTGCTCCTCCCAAAGCGATTTGATCTCCTTCGTAAACGTAAACGGCAAAGCGTGCCAGAGCCCGATCCGGCAAAAGGATCAGGCTCCGGCATTTTTTCAAAGAGGTGCGTCGGGATGAGGCGAGCTGTCGTAGGCACCCCAAATCGACTGGTCGAAGCAGATCATCGAGCCGGTCATCAGGCCCGATTCCGCTGACGACAGGTAGGCGCAGGCTCGGGCTACTTCTTCCGGATCGACCAGGCGGCCGAAGGGCTGGCTGGCTGCGGCCTCGTCCAGCCAGTTGGCCGATGCGCCGTGGAATTCCCGCTGTATGCGGTCCTCGCCTTCCGATGCCATCCAGCCGATGTTGAGGCCGTTGACACGGATGCGGTTGCGCAGCAGGGCGTAAGCGGTGTTCTTGGTCAGCGTTTCCAAGGCGCCCTTGGAGCTGCAATAGGCGGCGATGAAGGGCTGGCCGGCCATGGCCGACATCGAGCCGATATTGACGATCGTGCCCTCCGTCTTCTCGCGCCGCATGATCTTCACGGTCTCCTGGATCAGGAAGAACGGCGCGCGGACGTTCACGGCGAACATCCGGTCGAAGAGCTCGGGAGTGGTGTCGAGGATGGTGCCGCGATCGGTGAGCGCGGCGACATTGACCAGCGCGTCGACGCGGCCGAACGCCTGGTCGGAAGCCTGAACGACATGCCTGGCGTCTTCGACCTTGCCGAGGTCGGCCGCGATGTAGACGACCTTCGCGCCTGTGCTGGCCGAGATCTCCTCGGCTTTTGCCTTGCCCTTGTCGGCATTGCGACCGCAGATCACGATGCCGCTGGCGCCGCGCTCGGCGAACAGCCGTGCAATCGTGGCGCCAAGTCCCTGGGTGCCGCCGGTAACGATGGCGATCTTGCCGTCGAGGCGGCCGTGTACTGTGCTCATATGGGTTCCTCCTCCTGTTGTGACGTGCGAATGGCCCCTCGCGCAGCGAGAGGCCTGTTTCTTCATGGTGTTGCTGCAAGGGGTTGATGCGCGTCGATGACCGGTGTGTCGGCCCGATGCATCAGCTCAGCTTCTTCTCCGCCAGGTCGCACAGTGCCTGCTCGAATGCCGCGTGGCTCCAGCCGGCTGCCAAGGCTTCGCTCATCAGTTGAGCCTGGGTTTTCGGCGCCATGCCGCCGACGGGCGGGTCGCGATCGAGGTTGGTCGGGAAGGAATAACCCTCGGCGCAGGCGGCGATGGCGTTGGCGGTCTCGCAGGGAGACAGCTTGTTTTTCAGCTTCTTCAGCGCGGGAAACAGCGTGGCGGACATGCGCTGGCGGTCGACGGTCTCCATCGCGCGGCCGAAGGCGGACGAGACCTGCAGCAGATTGGCGACGCGCTTGATATCGGCCGAGCGATTGGTGCCGGCGGCATGGAAAAGCGCCGGGTTGAAGAAGACGACGTCGCCCTTGCGCAACGGCAGTTGCACGTGGTTTTCGTCGAAATAGGCGCGGAATTCCGGCCGCTTGAGGGCGAGATAGCCGGGCACGTAGGCCTGGCTGTGGGGCAAGAACAAGGTCGGCCCGCTTTCGAGTGGCATATCGCAGTGGGCAACGGCGCCCTGCAGCGTCAGCACCGGCGAGAGCTTATGAACATGCGCCGGAAACTGCTGGATCACCTCTGAGGACTGGAAGCCGAGATGGTAGTCGCGGTGGGCCGACTGGGCGGCGCCGCCCGGGTTGACGCGATTGACCTGTGCGGTCATCTGATAGCTCGGGCCGAGCCAGGCCTGGCTGGCGAGTGCGATGATCGGGTTGCCGTAATATTCGGCAAAATTCTCGGGATCCGCCAGGCAGTGCTTTTCCAGCGAATTCCAGATGCGGTCGTTGGCGCCTGCCTTGGCAAAATGGTCGCCGCCGCCGGTCGACGAACGGTGCTGCTCGGCGATGATGTCCTCGAATATCGCGCTGGCGCGATCGATGACATCAGTATCTTCGTAGGCGCCGGCAAAGACGACGACGCCGGGGCCATCGGCAAAGGCTTCGCAGATTTCGGCGAGGATGGCGCGCTTGCTGTCGAGCTCGGCAATCGAGGCGCGGACTTTCCGGCTGTCGTAGATCAGCACGTTCTTCTCGACTGACGCCGCGTTCGGGTAGTCGGCAAGAGACGTCGTTCGCTCGGCCTGTGCGCGGAAATCGTCGATGTCGCAGCTGTCCTCCGTCAGCCAGATGCGGTCGGCGCGCAATTTTTGTAAATTGTCGGTTTTCATCAGATGCTCCTCCATTGCTGATGGAGGCACTATACGGCTTGGCGTGGCGTGTTATAGATCAGGAATCCATCAAAAAGACATCAGATTGGGTCGCTGTGGCGCACGTATTCCTCGTCAAGGACATAGCATTCCAGGCGGGGCTCAGCACCGCGACGGTCGATCGCGTGCTGAACGGCCGCGCCGGTGTCAGGCGGCAAACCGAGTTGCGGGTTCGCGCTGCCATAGCCGAACTGGAGAAGCAACAAACGGGAGCTGCGGTCGCTGGGCGCACGCTGGCGATCGACATCGTCATGGAGACGCCGGAGCGTTTCAGCGATGCGGTTCGGGCTGCTTTCGAGGCTGAGGTCACCACCTTCCTGCCGACAGTGTTTCGCTGCCGGTTTCATTTTTCCGAGGTGATGAAAGCCGCCGAGATCGTACAGCTTCTCGATCGCATCCGGCTGCGCGGGACCAAGGGCGTGGTGCTGAAGGCACCTGACGTGGCGGAGATCGACGCAGCGGTTTCGCGGCTCGACGAGGCCGGCATTCCCGTCGTCACGCTGGTGACCGATCTGCCAAATTCGGCGCGTGCCGCCTATGCCGGAGCCGACAACCGGGCGGCGGGAGAGACCGCCGCCTATCTGATCGGCGAGCGGTTTGCGGGTGCGCCGGGGCGGGTGCTGGTGACGCTGTCGAGCGGTCGCTTCCGTGGGGAAGAGGAACGCGAGATCGGCTTTCGCCGCATCATTCGCGAGCGCTACGGGCAGATCGGCATTACCGAGATCAGCGAAGGACACGGCACGGACATCGCAACAGGGACGCTGGCGGCGCGTGCCATCGCCGAAAATGAAGCGATCGATGCCGTTTACTCGATCGGCGGTGGCAACCGGGCGGTTGTGGCGGCGTTTGAGGCGGCGGGTCGATCGCTTCGGGTCTTCGTCGCGCATGATCTCGACGCCGACAATCGCGCACTTCTGGCGGCGGGCAGAATAAGCTTTGTGCTGCACCACGATCTGCGCTCGGACGCGCGTTCGGCCTTTCGGGCGATCATGAGCCGGACGATGTCGGCCAGGGTTGGCGGGGCATCCCTTTCGGCGGTGGAGATTATCACTCCTTACAATATGCCGTCGTCCGGATAAGGTTGGCCGTTCCTTCGCGGGCGAAATCGCGGTATGGGTTCCGTATTAGGCAAGGTGAATTTGGTATGGAATACAAGGATATCGGCACAGTCGCGTCGTGGCTGACGGAACAGGGGCTGAAAGGCGCCACCGAGTCGGAGCTGCTGAACGGATTCTGCGAGACTTGTCGTGGCATGGGCCTGCCGCTCGATCGTGGCCTAGCGCTGATGGATACGCTGCATCCGGTTCATGAGGGGCGCGCGTTTCGCTGGGACAGCCAGGAAGAGGTCGAAGGCGAGTTCGCCTACGGCCCGACCGGCAGCGACGGGAATTCGCTGGCGAGCTGGCAGACATCCGCCTTCTACTATCTCTGGGCCGGTACCGACAACGAAGTGCGCCGGCGCATCGGCTTCGGCGACGCCACCGATTTCGCCATGCTGGAAAAGATGCAGGGCGAGGGGCATACAGATTTCATCGCTATGGTGCATCGTTTCGCCAAGGCGGGGACGATCGGCGAGATGGATTGCTTCTTCTCGCATTTCACCACGCGCCATGCCGAAGGATTTACCGATCATCATCTGATGATCCTGCGCAAGCTGGTGCCGGTGCTGGCGCTGGCGATCAAGTGCATCGCGCTCGGCCGCATCGCGCGCACGATCGCCGAGGTCTATCTCGGTGAAGATGCAGCCCGGCAGGTGCTGGAGGGCAAGATCAGCCGCGGCAAGTCGGAACGGATCTCGGCGGTTCTGTGGTTCTCCGACCTCGTCAACTACACCAAGATTTCCGACAGCGCCTCGCCCGAGGAAATCCTGCCGATGCTGAATGCCTACAGCGATCTGGTGATTTCGGCAGTGCATGAGGCCGGTGGCAATGTGCTGAAGCTGATCGGCGATGGCGTGCTGGCGATCTTCAAGGCGGATGCCCCGGCCGATGCCTGTTCGGCGGCGCTGACGGCCGAACGGCTGCTGCATGAGCGGCTGGTGACGCTGAACGACGAGCGGGCGTTCGAGGAGCGGCCGACAACCGACGTCTATATCGGCCTGCACATCGGCGACGTGTTCTACGGCAACATCGGCAGCCAGGAGCGGCTCGACTTCACCGTCATCGGTCCTGCCGTCAACGAAGTCAGCCGCATTGCCTCGCTCTGTCGCTCGGTGGATTTCAACGTTTTGATGTCGTCCGATTTCGCTGCTGCCATCCCGCAAGACCAGCGCGGTGCGCTTGCCTGCATCGGCCGATATGCGCTGCGCGGCGTGCAGCGGCCGCAGGAGCTTTATACGCTTGAAACGGCCGGCGCCCTGCGCTGATCAGCGTAGCAGGCCTTGTCCGCCATCGACCCAGACCGGCGTGCCGGTGATGTGGCGGGCGCGATCGCTGGCGAGGAACAGGATGGTTTCGGCGACATCCTCGCTGTGGCCGGCCTTGCCGCCGGTGATCGGGATTTCGCCATCCGGCCAGACAACAGGGATTTCCGTTTCCTCGCGATGGCGGGCGCTGGTGTTGTCGTCGATATCGGTGTCGATGGCGCCGGGGCAGACGGCGTTGACGCGGATGCGATGCTTGCCGAGCTCAAGCGCCAACTGCTGCACCATCGCCACCTGGCCGGCCTTGGTTGCGGTATAGGCGGTGGCGCCCGGGGTGGTGAAGGTGCGGGTGCCGTTGATCGACGAGACCACGACGATCGATCCTCCGCCCGACGATTTCAGGTGCGGCACGGTGAGATGCAGGGTCATGTATGTGCCGCGCAGGTTGATGGCGATGGTCTTGTCCCATTCGTCCGGCTTGAGGTCGTCGATCGGCGCCCAGACGCCGTTGATGCCGGCATTGGCGACGACGATGTCGAGACCGCCGAAGGTCGAGACAAGGGTGTCGATGGCCCGGCGCATCTGGCCTTCGTCGCTGGTATCGGCCGTCAGCGCGATTGCCTCGCCGCCGGCGGCTGCGATCTCGTCGCGGGTTTTTGCCACCTCGCTCTCGGTGCGGCTCAGCGCTGCGACCTTTGCGCCTTCGGCCGCCAGCGCAAGCGCGGTTGCCTTGCCGATGCCGGATCCGGCGCCCGTCACCAATGCGATCTTGCCCTGAAGTTCCATGGTCTGCTCCTCGTTGCGGTGGACCATGGGGCAATGTCTGGCAGTGTGCTTGGTTCCAGAGAGGTTACTCCACCACATCCGTTCCGCGTGTCGGCGGCGCGCCGATGCCGCCTTCGGCTTCGGGGCCATGCGGCTGTTCCGGATTGTGTGAATGGGTGGATCGATCGGACGTGGCCGGGCCAACATGGCCATTGGGGCCGTAGAAAGCCAGATGCATGCCCCAGTATGAGGAGACGAACAGCGCAAGGGCGCAGACGAGGCCGACGGGAATGTTGCGGGGCAGGCTCTTGAAGCGGCTGAGGACATGGCTTTCGCGGCTGTGGTCGGCGGCGACTGCCAGCAGGATCGCCATGATCAGCCCGTGGCCGATGATCTCGATGCGGCCGAAGGGCCAGACGGCGGCGGTGAAGATCACGAGGAGCGCGATCGCCGAGAGACGGCGGATCAACGGCGTCCACAGCATGCCGAAGCCCATGGTGAATTCGGCGACGCCGGCCATCGGAATGAAAGCATCGCGCGGCAATCCGAACGTCAGGAACGGTCGCTCGATGACCAGGGGATAGAACCATTCGGGATAGGCGAATTTTTCCAGGCTCGACCACATGAGCGCGATGGAAAGCCCCCACCGCAGGATCTCGAAGCGGTGGGCCTGCCAGGTCTGGCGGCTGGATCCGGCGGTGATGAGATAGCCGGCGACGCCGACGCCAAGGGCGAGATAATCGAAGAGATGGAACAGATCGTAGTCGCGCAACGCCAGCAGCCAGAGCGCGATGATGCCAACGCCTGCGATCGGCATCGTCGCACGCCAGAAGATCAGCGCGGCAATCAGCAACTGCATCCACGAGACCCATTCGGCCGGCGTCTTCAGGTCCGGCGTCAGGTAGATGCCGCCGACCGAGAAGATGGCGACGAAGAAGGCGGCGATCAGGGCGCGCATGTAGTCATCGATGCGCTCCCATAGAAGCCGGGTACCTCTATCCAGCATGTCGAGCAGACGGGTGCCGAGCGGGCTGCGTTCGATCACCCCGAAAATGAGGAAGAAGGCGAGCACAAGCGCGATGCCGAGCCAGAACCAGCCGTCGTGCAGGGTGTAGCCCACCGGCTTCGGCGCGGCGCCGACGATGTAGGGGGCGAACCATTTGACGTGAGCGGCGGCAGGGCTGGCAATGGTGAGGATGGCGGTAAACAGGGCGGACGCAACGGCGGCGCAGGCGAATCGAGCAATGGCTTTGTCTGAAAACATCACGACATTCTCTCTGTTGCTGACATGCAGGGGGAATGGGCAGGGATCAATGGACTGCGGGTGATACGAGGACGGAACGGGGCAGGGAACGCGGGAAGCGAATGAGCGTCCGTTGTCCCGTCATATGCGTTTCAGGCAATGCGGTCTGATGAATGACATATAGGTATATGTCTATATTACTGACGTTGCGGCAAAAGAAAAGGGGCCGTATCCACGACCCCTTGTCCCGTCGAATTCAATAGTAGTGACCACCTACCACTCGGCGACGCTGCCGTCCTCATGGCGCCAGATCGGGTTGCGCCAGCGGTGTCCTTCCGTGGCCTTCTCTATGACATAGGCCTCGTCTACCTCGATGCCGAGGCCTGGACCCTGCGGAATGCTGACGAAACCATCGGCGTAGTGGAACACCTCCTTGTTGGAGATGTAGTCGAGGATGTCGTTGCCCTTGTTGTAGTGGATGCCGAGGCTCTGTTCCTGGATGAAGGCGTTGTAGCTGACGGCATCGACCTGCAGGCAGGCGGCCAGCGCGATCGGCCCGAGTGGGCAATGCGGGGCGAGCGCGACGTCATAGGCTTCCGCCATGGTGGCGATCTTGCGGCACTCGGTAATGCCGCCTGCGTGGCTGAGATCCGGTTGCAGGATGTCGACGTAGCCCTCCGAAAGGATGCGCTTGAAATCCCAACGCGAGAAGAGCCGTTCCCCGAGCGCGATCGGCGTCGAGGAGTGGTTGGCGATTTCCTTCAGCGCTTCGTGGTTTTCCGACAGAACCGGCTCCTCGATGAACAGCAGCTTGTAGGGCTCCAACTCCTTGGCAAGAACCTTGGCCATCGGCTTGTGGACGCGGCCGTGGAAATCGACGCCGATGCCGATATAGGGGCCGATCGCATCGCGGATAGTGGCGATGGTCTCGACCGCCTTCTCCACCTTGTCATAGGTGTCGACGATCTGCATTTCCTCACAGCCGTTGAGCTTGATCGCCTTGAAGCCGCGGGAGACGACCTCGCGAGCATTGTTGGCGACGTCGGAGGGGCGGTCGCCGCCGATCCAGGAATAGACCTTGATCTTGTCGCGCACCTGGCCGCCGAGCAGCGAATGGATCGGCTGGCCGAGCGCCTTGCCCTTGATGTCCCACAGCGCCTGGTCGATGCCAGAGATAGCACTCATGTGGATGGCGCCGCCGCGATAGAAGCCGCCGCGATACATGACGTTCCAGTGGTCCTCGATCAGGAACGGGTCCTTGCCGATCAGGTAGTCCTCGAGCTCGTGGACAGCCGCCTGGACGGTCAAGGCCCGGCCCTCGACGACGGGCTCGCCCCAGCCGACGATGCCCTCGTCGGTCTCGATCTTCAGGAACAGCCAGCGAGGCGGCACGATATAGGTGGTGAGCTTGGTGATCTTCATGGACGTTTCCTCTTTATCGGCTCCGGCGGCCCCGACCGATTTTTGTCTCAGTTACGATGTCAGCATCCTGGATCGTGCCGGCGGTTTTCAGGTTGGCGCGGCAAGATCGAGAATGCTGCTCATACAGTGGCTGCCGGCCGGTCCGTCGCGCATCGTTAGAGTCTCGATCAGACCCTGCTGTATCACCAAGCCTTCGCGCTGGTGTCGCATGGCGATGTTGGGAGCCTGGATCGCATATGTCATGGTGGCCTGGATGGAGCTCAAGAGTCGATGGAAAGTCTGCTTGTTGCGGCGGGGTTTCGGATCAATCATCATACAATATGATTTTTCAAGTACGATCATTCTAAGGCGCCGGAGTTGCGGGATGCAATCTTTTCGCGGTCTAATTTCGCAGGAGTGTCGCCTTCCTGGTTTAGAGGATTATATCCACCGGCGAAGAGGTCGTTTGCGCCTCTTGACCGAACGACGCGGCAAGCCCGCTGCGTTGGAAAGATACTCAATCCAATAGGAGAACGGCATGCAGATCAATCGCACAGGTTCGGCACAATGGTCGGGCGGCATCAAAGACGGCAAGGGCGCGATCTCGACGCAGAGCGGCGCGCTGAAATCCTATCCCTATGGTTTCGCCAGCCGCTTCGAAGGCCTGCCGGGCACCAATCCCGAAGAACTGATCGGCGCTGCCCATGCCGGTTGCTTCACCATGGCGCTGTCGCTGATCCTCGGTGACGCCGGCTTTACCGCCACCAGCATGGAAACGACGGCGAAGGTGACGCTCGAAAGCGTCGAAGGTGGCTTTGCCATCAGCGCCATCGCGCTGACGCTGCGCGGCACGGTTCCCGATTGCGACGAAAAGACCTTCATCGAACTGGCAGGCAAGGCGAAGGCCGGTTGCCCGGTATCGAAGGCGCTGTCGGCCGTTCCGATCACGCTCGACGCCCAGCTCGTCTGATCGATCGACCTTCACCATCATTTCGATGCCGCGGCGCCATGCGTCGCGGCATTTTCATTTTTGCCGACACTTCAGATTTCGCTTCCATTTAAAAGGATTGCGCCGCAGCATCCATGCTGCAGGTCTTGTCTTTCGTCCTGTCTCATCCCGTAGCCATGCCCAGTTCTTTTAACCTGTCTCTACCGAGGGAGTTAAATCATGTCGGGACTAGCAGCTCTTACCATCTTCCATGTCATCCTCAGCCTGATCGCCATCATTGCCGGTGTCGCGCTTGCCCGTGGCCTTATCTCCGGGCAGCGCAGTGACCGGTGGACGCAAATCTTCATGGTGACGACCGCGATCACCGTGCTTACCGGCTTCGTTTTCCCCTATCACGGCTTCACGCCGGGAATCGGAGTCGGGATCGTTTGCGTGCTTGTCTTTATCCCTACGGCCCTGGCCCGCTATCGCTTCCAGATGGCCGGACTCTGGCGTCCGGTGTTCATCGTCGGCGCGCTGGCGCTCTTCTATTTCAACTGTCTTGTCTTCGTCGTTCAGTCATTCCAGAAAATTCCGCCGCTGAATGCATTGGCACCAACCGGCGGTGAGCCGATTGTCGGAATTGTGCAAGCAGTTGTCTTCATTGCGTTTCTGGTCGTCGGGTTTTTCTCTGTCCGGCGCTTTCGGCCGATTATGGCAGGATTCTAGGGCATTCTGCCGCATTGCAACAGATTGACTTTCATCCCCTGATGTTTTACGACTGACGAAATTCGAAAATCGTCAGTCGTAATTCAGGCGGACTAAATCAATGGACGACCTCGCAGAAAATGCGCTCGATGCAACCCGGCAGGAGAATGTGACGCGCATTCTCGATGCGGCCGAGCGGCTGTTCCGGCACTATGGTTATTCGAAAACCACCGTTGCCGACATTGCCCGCGATCTCGGCATGTCGCCGGCCAACGTTTATCGCTTCTTCTCTTCCAAGGTCGAAATCCACCAGGCGATCTGCGGCCGCATGCTGGCTGCCAGCTATCAGCAAGCCTATGATATCCGCCACCTCCCGATCAGCGCATCCGAGCGGCTCCGGCGCTATGTCCGTGGGCAGTACACGATGACGGTCGAGACCATGCTCGATGAGCAAAAGGTGCACGAGATGGTCGTCGTTGCCATCGAGCGCGATTGGCATGTCATCGAAAAGCATATCGACAGCATCCAAGACCTGATCGCCGAGGTGATCCGCGAGGGCATCGATGCCGGCGAATTCGTCGAGCAGGATCCGACGACCGCGTCGCGCTGCTTCGGTGCCGCGACGATGATGCTCTGCCATCCGATCATGGTGGCTGAATGTCTCACCAAGACCAACCGCGCATCGGTCGATGACCTGATCGATTTCTCGATCCGGGCGCTGACGAAATAACCAGGCGGTCTGTCCGCTACGCCATTCAACACGCAAACATACCGGGAGTGCGAAAGATGATTTCGCTGAAGACAGTCAAGTTGCCGTCCGTTGTCACCTTCGCGCTGCTGGGCGCCGTGTCGCTCGCCGTTTCCGGCTGCAGCGAAGAGAAGAAGGCGGAGACCAAGGAGATCCTGCGACCGGTCAAGGTGGTCGAGATCGCCAAGGCGGGCGACACCCGTGTTCTTGATTATTCCGGTGCCGTCAAGGCGCGGGTCGAGACCAATCTTGGCTTCCGCGTTGCCGGCAAGATCACCGAACGGAAGGTTAATATTGGCGATAGACTGCATCCGGGCGATCTGATCGCGCGGATCGACCCGACCGACTACGAGCTTGCTGCAAAGACGGCCGAAGCCAATCTGGCGGCCGCCGAAAAGGGTGTCGGCACCGCCGATCTCGCCAACAAGCGCGCCCAGCAGCTGTTCGACAAGAGCGTCACCGCCAAGTCGCAGATGGAGCAGGCGTCGCTCAGCTACGATCAGGCCGTCTCTACGCGCGATGCGGCCGTGTCCTCGCTCGATCAGGCGAAGAACCAGGTGAGCTATGCCGAGCTGAAGGCCGACCAGAGCGGCATCGTCACGGCGATCAGCGCCGATGCCGGCGCCGTCGTCGCTGCGGGCACGCCGGTCGCTTCCGTCGCGCTTGATGGCGAGAAGGAAGTGCTGATTGCGGTGCCGGAGAACGACATCGCCGAGTTCAAGCCGGGCAAGACGGTCAAGGCCAGCTTCTGGTCGTCGGACAAGCTGGTGCTCGACGGCAAGGTGCGCGAGGTCGCCGGCAGCGCCGATGCGCAGTCGCGGACCTTCGCCGTGCGCGTCAGCCTGCCCAACGACGATCGCGTGCTGCTCGGCATGACGGCGACGATCGAAGCGAATGTCAGCAACGCCAAGACCCATGTCGCCATTCCGCTGGCGGCGCTGGCCGAAAAGGACGGCAAGAAGATCGTCTGGGTCGTCGATCGCGATGCCGCGACCGTGCATGCCCGTGACGTGACGGTCGTCGATTTCACCGGTGATGGCGTCAACGTCTCCGACGGCCTGAACACCGGCGATCTCGTCGTCGCCGCCGGCACGCAGTTCATGACCGAGAATCTCAAGGTCAAGCTGCCCGGCCAGCAGTCGGCGTCCGCCGAAGCAACCGACGTCGTTCGTTGAGCGCAGGCAGAGGGAACGGGACAATGGACAACTCCACCACCGAGAAGAAGCCCTTCAACCTGTCGCGCTGGGCGATCGGCCATCCGAGCATCGCGCGCTTCCTGTTCGGCCTCATCCTGATCACCGGCGTGCTCGGGCTGATGCGCATGGGGCAGAAGGAAGACCCTGATTTCACCTTCCGCGTCATGGTCGTGCAGGCCGTCTGGCCGGGCTCGTCGATCCAGGAGATGCAGGACCAGGTCGTCAACAAGATCGAACGCAAGCTGCAGGAAACCCCGCATATCGACTGGGTGAAATCCTACACGCGTGCCGGTTCCGCTGTCATTACCCTGCAGGTCAAGGGCGACACCAACGCCGCCGAGGTGGCGGACGCCTTCTATCAGGTGCGCAAGAAGGTCGGCGATATCTCGGGCGATCTGCCAAGCGGCCTGCTCGGCCCCTATTTCAACGACGAGTTCGGCGATACCTTCATCACCCTGCAATCGATCAGCGGTGATGGCTACAGCTATCCGGAGCTGAAGAAGTTCGCGATCCAGGCGCGCGACATGCTGTTGACGACGCCAGGCGTCGAAAAAGCGGTGATCATCGGCGACCAGCCGGAGAAGATCTATATCGACGTCTCTTCCAAGGCATTGGCCGAGCGCGGGCTGACGATCGTCAACCTGCAGGATGCGATCAAGGGCCAGAACAGTGTCGATCCCGCCGGCTCGATCGATACCGGCACCCGCTCGGTGCGCATCGCTGTCGAAGGTGACGTGACGCGGGCGGCGGATATTCGGGAGCTCCGGCTCAATGCCGGCGGCCAGGTGACGCGTCTCGGCGATATCGCCACCGTCTATTCCGGCCTCGAGGATCCCTATCAGAAGAAATACCGCTTCAACGGCCACGAGAGCGTCCAGGTTGGCGTCGTCATGGCCAAGGGCTTCAAGGTCACCGATGTCGGCAAGGATGTCGAGGCGACCTACCAGCGTTTCGAGGACTCTCTTCCCTACGGCGTCGCCGTCGACCAGATTTCCAACCAGCCCGACGTGGTGACCGACGCCGTCAGCGAGTTCATGCATGCGCTCGGTGAAGCGCTGGTGATTGTGCTGATCGTCTCGTTCCTGTCGATCGGCTGGCGCTCGGGCCTCGTCATCGCCATCGCGATTCCGCTGGTGCTGGCCGCCACCTTCGCCATCATGTACGAGCTGGGTATCGACCTGCAGCGTATCTCGCTGGGCGCGCTGATCATCGCGCTCGGGCTACTCGTCGACGACGCGATGATCGTCGTCGAGCTCATGGAGCGAAAGCTCGAGGAAGGCCTCGTCAAGATCGAGGCGGCGAGCTTCGCCTATTCCTCCACCGCCTTTCCGATGCTGACGGGCACGCTGATCACTACCGCCGGCTTCATTCCGGTTGGCTTTGCCGCGTCGACGGCCGGCGAATATGTCCGCACGCTGTTCTACGTCGTCGGTATCGCGCTCGTCGTCTCCTGGTTCGTGGCCGTCTATTTCACGCCATGGCTCGGCTACATGATCCTGAAGCAGCGGCATCATGCCGGCGGCGATCATCATGATGCATTCGATACCAGCTTCTACCGGCGCCTGCGGGGCACCGTCGGCTGGGCCGTGCGGCACCGGATCATCGTTGTTGCTCTGACTCTGGTCACCTTCGTCACCAGCCTCTGGGCCTTCCAGTTCATCCCGCAGAACTTCTTCCCGCAGTCCTCGCGTCCCGAGATCCTCGTCGATCTCTGGCTGCCCGAGGGAACCAGCATCAAGGAAGTCGAGACGCAGGCCAAGGCGCTCGAAGCCAAGATCATGGACGACAAGGACAAGAAGTTCGTCGCCACCTATATCGGCGAGGGCGCCCCGCGCTTCTTCCTGCCGCTCGACCAGCAGCTTCCGAACCCGAACTTCGCGCAGTTGCTGATCATGGCAAACGACGAGCCGGCGCGTGAGCGCATGATCGTCAAGCTGCGCGCGATTCTGGCCGAAGACTTCCCTGACATCAGGGGCAAGGTCGATCGTCTGTTCCTCGGTCCTCCGACCGGCTGGCCGGTACAGATGCGCGTCATGGGCCCGGATCGCCAGGAAGTCCGCAAGATCGCCGACGAGGTGAAGGCGAAGTTCCAGGCCAATCCGCTGCTGGGCGCCATCCATGACGATTGGCTGGAGCAGGTGCCTGCCATGAAGCTGGTCATCGATCAGGACCGCGCCCGTGCGCTCGGCGTTACCTCGCAGCGCGTCCGCCAGATGCTGCAGACCGCCATGTCCGGCGCGCCGCTCGACGACTTCCGCGACGGCGAGGAGACGGTGTCGATCGTCGCCCGCGAGCCGGATGCCAACCGCTCGCTGCTGTCGGCCGTCAACTCGGTCTATGTGCCGACCGATTTCGGCGGCTTCGTACCGGTGTCGCAGATCGCCAAGGTCGTGCCCGTGCTCGAACAGGGCATCGAATGGCGGCGCGACCGGTTGCCGACGATCAGCGTGCGCGCCACGCTGCCTGATGGCGTGCAGTCGAACGATGTCGTGATGAAGATGTATGCCGACCTGCAGCCGCTGCGCGACAGCCTGCCTGCCGGCTACAAGGTGGAGATCCAGGGCGGTGCCGAGGATTCGGCCGAAAGCCAGGCCTCGATCGCCGCCAAGGCGCCGATCATGCTCGTGGTCATCGTGCTTCTCCTGATGGCGCAGCTGCAGCACTTCGGCAAGGCGATGCTGGTACTGGCGACTGGCCCGTTGGGGATCATCGGCGCGGCCGCGGCCCTTTTGATCTCGGGCGCGCCCTTCGGCTTCGTCGCCATCCTCGGCGTCATCGCGCTGCTCGGCATCATCATCCGCAACTCGATCATCCTGATCGACCAGATCGACCAGGACATCAAGGCGGGGATGCACCGGCAGGAGGCGATCGTCGGCGCGGCCGTGCGGCGTTTCCGGCCAATCATGCTGACGGCGCTGACGGCGGTTCTGGCGCTGATCCCGATCTCGCGCGGCGTGTTCTGGGGTCCGCTCGCCTACGCGATGATGGGTGGCATCCTGGTGGCCACCGTGCTGACCATCCTGGTCCTGCCCGCCGCTTACGCGCTGTTCTTCGGCAAGGAGCCGAAGGCGAAGGAAAACGATGCCGAAGGGCATTCGAACAGCAACGACGCTGAGACAGATCATCGGCATCCGCCGGCGGTGGCGGCCGAGTAGACATGCGAATGGCGCGGTGTGAGCCGCGCCATTTTTGTGTGAAAACGGTTCATGAAGATTGTGGGTGTGGCCCCCTCATCTGCCTGCCGGCATCTTCTCCCCGCCGGGGAGAAGGGAGTTCTGGCAGCCGCTCGCCTTACTTCAACGCTGAAGATTCTTGTTGGCGCCAACTCGAATCTCCCCCTCTCCCCTCGGGGAGAGGGTAGGGTGAGGGGGGCTGCTGGCGCAGATGCTGGCGTAAGAACGCGTTTAGCCCACGCTCTCCGCTTCCGCCTTCAACCCCAGCAGCGCCGCCCCGATCAGGCCGGGCTCGACGCGGCATTCGCTGCGGACCACCAGCGGGCGGTCGAACTTGCGCAGGATGCGCTGGCGCACGGTCCTGTCGAGCTCCTGCAGGAGCTGTTCGACATTGGAGAGGCCGCCGGCGACGGGGACGATGGTGGCGCCTGTTATGTTGATGGTCAGCGCGAGCGGCGAGGCGAGAAGGTCGATGAAGACGTCCATGGTGCGAGTCGCCTGTTCCTCGCCCTTCAGCCACTTGCCGATGATTTCCTCGCTGGTGTAATCGAGGTCGTGCAGGGTCTTGTGCAGGCGCTCCATGCCGCGGGCGCCGCCGACCGAATCGACGCAGCCGCTCTGGCCGCAGCCGCAGGCATAGTGCGGGATGTCCACCGGCGGGTGGCCGGCGCGGAGCGCAACGATCGGGCCATGGCCCCATTCACCGGCAAAGCCGCCGGCTTCGTTGATCAGCCTGCCGTTGGCGATGACGCCGCCGCCGACGCCGGTACCGAGGATGACGCCCAGCACAATGCGGTGGCCGCGCCCGGCGCCGAGACCGGCTTCGGCCATGGCAAAGCAATCGGCATCATTGGCGACGAGCACCGGAATGCCGAGTTCGGCTTCGACATCGGCCGCGAAGGTGCGGCCGTGAATGCAGGGGATGTTGGCGCAGGTGAGCTTCTGGGTATCGGGATCGACGACACCGGCGATCGAGATGGAGAGCAGCATTGGCTGGCCCCCGGCCTGCGCGATGAAGCTCTTCAGCGTATCGACGAAAGCGCCGAAATCGTCGAGCGGTGTCGGCTGGCGACCGAGCGGGGTGATGTCGGTTTCGGAAAGGGCGATACCACCCTTGATGGCCGAGCCGCCGATGTCGAAAGAGATGATCATTCGTGTTCTATCTGTTCGAGACGCTTAGCGTCTGCTCGCACCGTTCCGGATGATTTGCAAGTCCAAACCGTGCTTGGCCCGAAGAGGCTCAGGCCGGCAGGGTGATGCGTGCTTCGAAGCCCGATGTCTCGCCGCTCGCCGGGGAGCGCAGCTCAAGCGTGCCGCCCATCTGCGAGACGATGCGGTCGGCGATCGCCAGGCCGAGCCCGGATCCGGACGCGCTGGTCTTGCCGCGCCTGAAGCGCTTCTTCAGCGTGGCGAGATCTATTTTGCTTACAACGGGGCCGCCGTTGACGACGCGCAGAATGCCGCCGGGCTCGAGGCTGACGCTGACGGGACTCTCGGGATCGCCGTGGACGAGGGCGTTTTCGATGAGGTTTCGGATGATGATGCCGAAGGCGTCCATGTCGGCGTTGCGTATCAGCGTGGTCTCGGCCGCAGCAGTGTAGTGCAGCCGTCCCTCCGAGCGGCTGTCGCGCTCATAATCGGTGACCACCATGTCGAGCACCGGACGCAGATCGGTCGCCGTGGCGCTGCCGCCGATACCGGCCTCGGCACGGGCGAGTTGCAGCAGCTTCTCGGCCAGGCGCCCGAGATTGACCAGCGAGGTCTCGACCTGGCGGGCGCGTGTCCTTGTCGGTCCGTCGGGGAGCTCTTCCGCCAGTCGCTGGGTCTGCGCCAGCGCGCCTGCGATCGGGGTTCTCAGTTCATGGGCGCTGTTGGCGGTAAATTCGCGCTCGGATTCGAGCGCCGAACGCAATCGGCCGAGCAACAGGTTGACCGAGCGGGCGATCGGTTTCAGTTCCTTCGGCAGGCCGGTTGCCTCGACCTCCGCCAGATTGCCGCCGTCCTTGGTGCCGATATCCTGTCTCAGCGCATCGAGCGGCCTCAGGGCGCGACCGACGATGAACCAGATGGCGAAAATGCTGGCGGGGACGAGTGCGATCAACGGGATGAGCAATGTGACAGCGCTTTCGCGCACGGCCTCGCGGCGGTTCTTGAAGCGATCCGCCACCTGCAGGAACAACGCGCCGTCCGTGGTTTTCTCGGTGTAGATGCGTGCGACTTCGGTGTCATGGAAGCCCGTCGCCAGCGGTGCCGAGAACGGCTCCGACGGGGCGTCATTGGAGCGGAGCACGACCTTTCCGGTGGCGTCGCGGACCTGATAGGTGAGGTATTCGCGATTTGCCGCGGTGTTCAGCATCGCGATGCCGCGCGGGTTGGCGACGTCGTGCTGGTCCATGTCGTCGAGGATGAGCGCCAGAAGCCGTTCGGTGGTTTCCTGCTGGGCGCTGTCGAAGATCTCGTCGAACTCGTGCTGCATCACGCGGATGCTGAGGCCGATGGCGATAAGCCAGAAGACCACCATGAACGTCGTCAGGGCAGTGATCAGCGGGCGGGTGATGCTGGGTTCGCGTTTCATTGTGATCCGAGTGTGTAGCCGATGCCGCGGGCGGTGCGGATGCGTTCCTTGCCGATCTTCTTGCGCAGACGGCTGACATAGACCTCGACCGTGTTGCTCTCGATTTCCGAGCCGAAGGCATAGAGCGCCTCCTCGATTCGGTCCTTGGAGACGATGGCGCCGGGGCGGGCGGTCAACAGGTCGAGCACCGCCCATTCGCGGCTGGTGAGGATGACCGATACGCCGTCGACGGAGATCTTGTGCTGCGGCCGGTCGATCTCGATGCCGTCGATGCGCAGGACCGGATGCGGGCTGGCCTCGTAGCGGCGGGCGACGGCCATGATGCGGGCTTCGAGTTCGCCGAGATTGAAGGGCTTGACGAGATAGTCGTCGGCGCCGGCGTTCAGGCCCTCGATGCGGTCGGAAATCTGGTCCCGCGCGGTGAGAATGATGACGGGCGTTCTGATGTCGCGGGCGCGCAGGCGCCTCAGGAAATCGACGCCGCTACCGTCGGGGAGTTGCAGGTCGAGCAGGATCAGGCCGTATTCCACGGGGCCGGATGCGGCATCGGCATCCGCGAGGTTCTTCACCCAATCGACGGCATGAAACGATGCGGCGACGTGATCGCGCACCGCTTCGCCAATCATCCTGTCGTCTTCAACCAGCAGAATTCGCAAGGCTTGTCCCTCTCGGCCACAGTTAGCGTGCCTGCCGATCGCAGGTCAAGCGCAGGCTTCGCGGGCAATGATGGCGCGGCGATGGCGGGGGGCGTGGAAGTGTCAGCGCTAAAATAGATTGTGCAATTTCTCAATGCACTCGACATTTGCCCGAATTTTGTTTTGATCTGGCGAAATGGGAGTCAATGGCGATGTTCGCCGGCGAAGGAGGCCCGCGCGATGGACATTCGATGGTGAAACGATCCGAAACTTCCGCCCGTCTCGACGACGCAGCCCGCGCTGGCTGGCTCTATTATGTCGCCGGGCGGACGCAGGACGAGATCGCGTCGGCGATGGGAATTTCGCGGCAGTCGGCGCAGCGCCTCGTCTCGCTCGCCGTCGCCGAGCGGCTGATCAAGGTACGGCTCGATCATCCGATCGCTGCCTGTCTCGAACTCGCCGATGCGGTTCGCAAGAAATACGGTCTGCGCCAGGTCGAGGTGGTGCCGAGCGATCCCGGTGCCGGCGTCGCCACCGTCGGCATCGCCGAGGCGGCGGCGGCGGAGATCGAGCGCTGGCTGAAGAAGCCGGATCCGATCGTGCTTGCCGTCGGTACGGGACGAACGCTGAAGGCGGCCGTCGATCAGCTGCCGGCGATCGAATGCATCAATCACCGCATCGTCTCGCTGACCGGCAATATCACGCCGGACGGCTCTGCCGCCTACTACAACGTCATCTTCAGCATGGCCGATGCCGTCAAGGCGCGGCATTTCCCTATGCCGCTGCCGGTGCTGGTCACCTCCGCCGAGGAGCGCGAGACGCTGCATGCGCAGCAGCTGGTGCGCTCGACAATCGAGATGAGCGCGCAGGCCAATGTCACCTTCGTCGGCATCGGCGAGCTCGGCATCGACGGACCGCTGTGTCTCGACGGCTTTCTCGAGAAGGACGAGATGATGGAGCTGATGCGCAGCGGTGCCGTCGGCGAGATCTGCGGATGGGTGTTCGACAGCGAGGGAAGGCTGCTCGACAACCCGATCAATGAGCGCGTTGCGTCCGCTCCGATCCCGTCGCGCGAAGCCTCGGTGGTGATCGGAATCGGCAAGGGAAAACGCAAGATGAAAGCGATCCGCGCTGCGGTCGTCGGGCATCAAATCAACGGTTTGATCACCGACGAAGAGGTTGCCGAGTATTTGCTCAAGGCGTGAGCAAAAATTTATTTGTTTTGAATTCAGGTAGTTAGGCAGTCGTTTCGCTGTTGCAGCAACGATTGACGATTGACATTTTCTGCGCAGGGATGAGTAATTGCCCATGAGCAAAGCGAATGCTCGCTAACATCTTCTGGGAGGAAGATCATGACATTTAAAACTTTTCTGCTGGGCGCCTGCTCGGTATTGGCGTTCGCCGGCATGGCTTCGGCCGAAACGCTGACGATCGCAACCGTCAACAATGGCGACATGGTTCGCATGCAGAAGCTGACGGACGACTTCAAGGCCAAGAACCCGGGCATCGACCTGGAATGGGTGACGCTCGAAGAAAACGTTCTGCGCCAGAAGGTCACGACCGATATCGCGACCAAGGGTGGCCAATACGACGTTCTGACGATCGGCAACTACGAAGTTCCGATCTGGGCCAAGCAGGGCTGGCTCCTGCCGCTCGACAATCTCGGCGACAAGTATGACAGCAAGGACCTTCTGCCGGCCATCAGCGCCGCGCTGACCGTCGACAGCAAACTCTACGCCGTGCCGTTCTACGGCGAAAGCGCGATGATCATGTATCGCACCGACCTGTTCGAAAAGGCCGGTCTGAAGATGCCTGAGAACCCGACCTGGGAATTCATCGCCGATGCGGCGAAGAAGATCACTGACAAGGACAAGGAAGTCTACGGCATGTGCCTTCGCGGCAAGGCCGGCTGGGGTGAGAACATGGCGTTCATCACCGCGCTCGACAACTCGTTCGGCGGTCGCTGGTTCGATGAAAACTGGAAGCCGCAGTTCGACAGCCCCGAGTGGAAGGAAGCTCTGAACTTCTACGTCAACCTGATGAAGGACTCCGGCCCTCCCGGCGCTTCCTCGAACGGCTTCAACGAAAACCTGGCGCTCTTCCAGACCGGAAAGTGCGGCATGTGGATCGATGCGACTGTCGCCGCTTCGTTCGTCTCCAACCCGAAGGACTCGACGGTTGCCGACAAGGTCGGTTACGCGCTGTTCCCGACCAAGGGCGAACTGAAGAACCACGGCAACTGGCTGTGGTCGTGGAACCTTGCCATCCCGGCAACCTCGACCAAGGCTGAAGCCGCGCAGAAGTTCGTCGCCTGGGCGACCGACAAGGCTTACGGCGAACTGGTCGCCGGCAAGGAAGGCTGGGCAAACGTTCCTCCGGGCACGCGCACCTCGCTCTACGAAAACGCCGACTACCAGAAGGCCGCTCCGTTCGCCGCCAAGACGCTCGACGCGATGAAGGCAGCCGACACGCAGAAGCCGACCGTCAAGGCTGTCCCGTACACCGGTGGCCAGTTCGTGGCGATCCCTGAATTCCAGGGCATCGGTACGGCTGTCGGCCAGCAGTTCTCGGCAGCCGTTGCCGGCCAGCTCTCCGTCGATCAGGCCCTGCAGAGTGCGCAGCAGCTGACGACCCGCGAAATGACCAAGGCCGGTTACATCAAGTAATCGTCTGACAAAGGCGGGGTGCCTGGCACTCCGCACCCTTGAGGCCGCCGAATTGCCCGAACTGCATCGGCGGCCCTTTTTGTCCCAAAGGCCTTGCAGCCATCCGCTTTCAGAAAAGACGGTGAACCATGGCAACCCTACACACCCGCTCCGCTGCGCGCATGATGATGGCACCCTCCGTGCTGCTTCTCTTCGCCTGGATGATCGTCCCGCTGGTGATGACGATCTACTTCTCGTTCATCGACTACAATCTCTTGATGCCGAGCGACAATCGCTTCGTCGGCTTCCTCAATTACAAGTTCTTCCTGACCGATCCGGCATTTTTCGATGCGTTGATCAACACGCTCGTGCTGGTGCTCAGCGTCCTCGTCATCACCATCGTCGGCGGTATCGCGCTGGCGCTGCTGCTCGACCAGCCGATGTTCGGCCAGGGGATCGTGCGCATCCTGGTGATCGCGCCGTTCTTCATCATGCCGACGGTCGCCGCACTGGTGTGGAAGAACATGTTCATGAACCCGGTCAACGGGTTGTTCGCCTATATCGCCAAGCTGTTCGGCCTGCAGCCGCTCGACTGGCTCGCCAATGCGCCGCTGTTTTCGATCATTCTGATCGTCGCCTGGCAGTGGCTGCCGTTCGCCACGCTGATCCTGCTCACCGCGCTGCAGTCGCTGTCGGAAGAGCAGAAGGAAGCGGCCGAGATGGATGGCGCCGGCTTCTTCTCGGTGTTCGTCTACATCATCCTGCCGCACATGGCGCGTGCCATCACCGTGGTCATCCTGATCGAGACGATCTTCCTGCTCTCCGTCTTTGCCGAAATCCTCGTCACCACCAATGGCGGCCCCGGCACCAGCAGCACCAACCTGACCTATCTCGTCTACAACAGGGCACTGCTGCAATTCGACATCGGTGGCGCGTCGGCCGGCGGTATCATCGCGGTCATCCTCGCCAATATCGTTGCTATCTTCCTCGTCCGCATCGTCGGCAAGAACCTGGAGGCTTGAGATGGCTAGAAAAATCACAACCCAGCGCAAGGTGATCGTCACCGCTGTCGCCTGGACCATCGGCATCATCATCTTCTTCCCGATCCTGTGGACGTTCCTGACGAGCTTCAAGTCGGAAGCCGATGCCATTGCCTCGCCGCCGCAGTTCCTGTTCTTCCACTGGACGACCGAGAACTACCTCGAGGTGCAGAGCCGCTCGAACTACTTCAGCCACTTCATGAACTCGGTGATCATCGCCTTCGGCTCGACGCTTCTCGGCCTGATCATCGCCGTTCCGTCCGCCTGGGCGATGGCGTTCTCGCCGACCAAGCGGACCAAGGACGTGTTGATGTGGATGCTGTCGACGAAGATGATGCCGCCGGTCGGCGCGCTCATCCCGATCTATCTGATGTTCCGCAACACCGGCCTGCTCGACAGCCGCCTCGGCCTCGTCGTGGTGCTGATGCTGATCAACCTGCCGATCATCATCTGGATGCTCTACACCTACTTCAAGGAAATCCCCGGCGAGATCCTCGAAGCGGCCCGCATGGACGGCGCCTCGCTGATGAAGGAAATCATCTACGTGCTGACGCCGATGGCCGTGCCCGGCATTGCCTCGACGCTGCTCCTCAACATCATCCTGGCCTGGAACGAAGCCTTCTGGACGCTCAACCTCACCGCTTCCAAAGCGGCGCCGCTGACCACGTTCATCGCGTCCTATTCCAGCCCGGAAGGACTTTTCTACGCCAAGCTTTCGGCAGCATCGACCATGGCAATCGCCCCGATCCTGATCCTCGGCTGGTTCAGCCAGAAACAACTCGTCCGCGGCCTGACCTTCGGCGCGGTGAAATAAGAACTTAGGGAGAGAGACATGGGCAGCATTACCCTTGAGAAAGTTTCGAAGGTCTTCGGCGAAGCCAAGGTCATCCCTTCGATCGACCTCGAAATCAAGAACGGCGAGTTCGTCGTCTTCGTCGGCCCGTCCGGCTGTGGCAAGTCCACGCTGTTGCGGCTGATCGCAGGCCTCGAGGACGTCACGTCAGGCAAGGTGGTGATCGACGGCAAGGACGCCACCGACAGCGCGCCGTCGGAGCGACGGCTCGCCATGGTGTTCCAGTCCTACGCGCTCTATCCGCATATGAGCGTGCGCAGCAACATCGCCTTCCCGCTGAAGATGGCGGGCATGCCCAAGGCCGAGATCGACAAGAAGGTGGCGGACGCCGCCCGCGTCCTCAATCTCACCGACTATCTCGATCGCAAGCCGCGCATGCTGTCTGGCGGCCAGCGCCAGCGCGTCGCCATCGGCCGGGCCATCGTGCGCCAGCCGTCGGCCTTCCTGTTCGATGAACCGCTGTCGAACCTCGATGCGGCGCTGCGCGTCAACATGCGCCTCGAGATCAGCGAACTGCACCAGCAGCTGAAGACGACGATGATCTACGTCACCCACGACCAGGTCGAAGCCATGACCATGGCCGACAAGATCGTGGTGCTGAACCGCGGCAACATCGAACAGGTCGGCTCGCCGCTGGAGCTTTACAGCAAGCCGCGCAACCTGTTCGTCGCCGGCTTCATCGGTTCGCCGAAGATGAACTTCGTCACCGGCCAGAACGCGGCCGCCCACAACGCCCACACGATCGGCGTGCGGCCCGAGCACATGCAGTTGTCGATGCAGAGCGGCGACTGGAAGGGCAAGGTCATTGTCGCCGAGCATCTCGGCTCCGACACCTTCCTGCATGTCGACGTCGAGGGCATCGGTCAGATGACGGCGCGTGGTGACGGCAACTTCCCGGCCAAGGCTGGCGACACCGTCTACATGACCGCCGACGCCGCGCGCATTCACAAGTTCGGCCAGGATGGTCTCGCCATCTGAAGCCGCTCGCCGGGGGTGGGACAACAGTGCGTGCCGGACACGGTGCCCGGCGCGCCGATACCGGGGTCCCATGACCCTGAAGACCTTCAAGAGGACTGAGACATGACGTGCAAACTATCGCTGGCAACGCTTTCCGACGCGGCAAAGACGGCCACTGTGCCGGCCTATGAGCGGGCGTCGCTGAAGGCGGGCATCGTGCACTTCGGCGTCGGCAATTTCCACCGCGCCCACCAGGCGATCTACCTCGACGACCTGTTCAACAAGGGCGAGGACCATGACTGGGCGATCATCGGCGCCGGCATCCTGCCGTCCGATGCGGCGATGCGCGATAAGCTCGCCGCCCAGGATTTCCTGACGACCGTGGTCGAGCAGGACAACAACAAGACCTCGGCACGCGTCACCGCGCCGATGATCGACATCCTGCCGGTCGGCGACGCCAAGACGATCATCGCCAAGCTCGCCGATCCCTCGATCCGCATCGTCTCGATGACGATCACCGAGGGCGGCTACTTCATCGACGCGTCGGGCAAGTTCAACCCCGCGCATCCGGCGATCGCGGCTGATGGCCAGAACCCCGGTGATCCTAAGACCGTGTTCGGCCTCGTCGTTGCCGGCCTCAAGGCGCGCAAGGACAAGGGCCTGGTGCCGTTCACCGTGATGTCGTGCGACAACATTCCGCATAACGGCGTCGTCACCAAAAATGCCGTCGTCGGCACGGCGGCACTGTCCGATCCCGCCTTCGCCGAGTGGATCAAGGCCAACGTCGCGTTCCCGAATGCCATGGTCGACCGCATCACGCCGGCCACCGGCCAGCGCGAGATCGACCTGCTCAAAGACGTGTTTGATATCGAGGACAACTGGCCGGTCTATTGCGAAGAGTTCAAGCAGTGGGTGCTCGAAGACAAGTTCACCGCCGGCCGTCCGGCGCTGGAGAATGTCGGCGTCACCTTCGTGCCCGACGTGACCCCCTACGAGCACATGAAGATCCGTATCCTCAACGGCGGCCATGCGGCCATCGCCTATCCGGCGGCGCTGATGGATATCCATTTCGTGCACGACTCGATGGAAGATCCGCTGATCCGCGCCTTCCTCGCCAAGCTCGAGACCGACGAGATCATTCCGATCGTGCCGCCGGTGCCGAATACGTCGCTGACGGATTACTTCGCGCTGATCGAACACCGCCTGCTCAACCCGAAGATCGCCGACACCATCCCGCGTCTGGCGCAGGACGGCTCCAACCGTCAGCCGAAGTTTATCCTGCCCTCGACACTCGACAACCTGAACCAGGGCCGCGATGTCGTCGGTCTGGCGCTGGTCTCAGCACTCTGGTGCCGCTACTTCGCCGGCAAGACGGACAGCGGCCAGGACATCGTCTTTAACGATGCCAGCGCCGACCGGCTGCATGCCGCGGCGCTGAAGGCCAAGGACGATCCGGCTGCCTTCCTCGCCTTCGATGACATCTTCGGCGAGGTGGCGAAGTCGGAGCTGTTCCGCAAGCGCTTCGCGCATGCGCTGAAGACGCTCTGGGACAAGGGCACCCGCGAGACGCTACAGCTTTACCTCGACAACAAGCTCTCGGCTTAGGTTGGTGAAGCATGGCTGACAGCGAGAAGCGCCTGGTCATTTTCGATTGCGATGGCGTTCTCGTCGATAGCGAGCCGATTTCCGTCAGCGTTCTCGTCAAGGCGATGAACGATCTCAATGTGCCGATCACCGAGGAGGAGGTCTATGGCCGCTTCCTCGGGCGCAGTCTCGCAACCGTGATCGACACGATGAAGACCGAGTATGACGTGCATCCGGGGGAGGCGTTTCTCGAGCAGATCCGCACGGACCTCTACGCACGCTTCCGCACGGAGCTGAAGCCGATCGGGGGCGTTGGTGCAACCATCGATGCGCTCGATATTCCCTGCTGCGTGGCGTCGTCCAGCCAGATCGAGCGCATCCGCCTGTCGCTGACGGTGACCGGCCTGATCGACAAGCTGCCGCATATCTTCAGCGCCTCCATGGTCAAGAACGGCAAGCCGGCGCCGGATCTCTTCCTGCACGCGGCCCATGAAATGCAGGCCGCGCCGGCCGATTGCGTGGTCATCGAAGACAGTCCTGCCGGCATCGAGGCGGCGAAGGCGGCGGGCATGACGGTGTTTGCCTTCACCGGCGGATCGCACGCCAATTTTGCCGGCTATCGTGCTGAACTGGAGCGACTTTCTCCCGATGCGACGTTTGACGTCATGCCTGAATTGATACACCTTGTCCGCACATTCAAGCAGGACGGGATTCACCTTTAATGCCTCAGCATGTGGTCGCGGTCGATATCGGCACGGGCAGTGCACGCGCCGGCGTCTTCGATGCCGGAGGCCAGTTGCTCGGCAAGGCCGAGCATCCGATCATCATGAACCGGCCGCGTGAAAACCATGCGGAGCACGATTCTGAAGACATCTGGTCGGCCGTCAGCATCGCGGTGCGCAAGGCGATGGAGCAATCGGGTATTCCGCCGGAAACGGTCGGGGCCATCGGCTTCGATGGCACCTGCTCGCTCGTGGTGCGCGACATCGACGGCGGCCAGATCAGCGTGTCCACCGGCGGCGAGCGGCGCTTCGACACGATCGTCTGGCTCGATCATCGGGCCCTGAAGGAAGCCGATTTCTGTACGGCGACGCAGCATGAGGTGCTGGAACATTCGGGGCATTTCATGTCGCCGGAGATGGAGATGCCGAAGCTGATGTGGCTGAAGCAGAAGCTGCCCGGCACCTGGATGAACACCGGCTATCTCTTCGACCTCGCCGACTTCATGACCTGGAAGGCCACCGGTTCGCTGGCCCGCTCGCGCTGCACGCTGACCGCCAAGTGGAATTATCTGGCGCATCAAAAGCAGGGATGGCGCAAGGATTTTCTCGAGCAGATCGGTCTCGACGACCTGCAGGCGCGCGGGCGCTTGCCCGACGAGACGGCTGCCGTCGGCAGCAGCGTCGGAACGCTGACGCAGGAGGCCGCATCGGCGCTTGGCCTTACGACCGCCTGTCATGTGTCTGCGGGAATGGTCGATGCCTATGCCGGCGCGCTCGGGACGCTTGGCGGCGATGCGCATGACCCGGAGCGGCTGGAGCGGCAACTGGCGCTGATTGCCGGTACGTCGAGCTGCATCGTGTCGTTTTCGCACGAGCGCCGCCCGAGCCACGGCATGTGGGGCCCCTATTACGAGGCGGTGTTTCCCGGAACCTGGCTGGTCGAGGCCGGCCAGTCTGCCACCGGCGCCTTGCTCGACCACGTGGTCAGGATGCATGCGGCTTGCGGCGAGCCGACGGCGGCGCTGCATCAGAAGATCGTCTCGCGGATCTCGCAACTGCGCGCCGAGGAGGGCGACCAGTTCGGTGCCCGGATTTTCGTGCTCCCCGATTTTCACGGCAACCGTTCGCCGCTGGCCGATCCGCATGCGGTCGGCGCCATCAGCGGCCTGACGCTCGATACGTCGTTCGACGGGCTCTGCACGCTCTACTGGCGCACGGCCGTCGCCATCGCGCTCGGCATCCGGCACATTCTCGAGCGAATGAAGGAATACGGTTACGGGCCGGATACGTTGCATGTCGCCGGCGGGCATGTGAAGAACCCGGTGCTGATGGAACTCTATTCGGATGCGACCGGCTGCAGGGTCGTGGTGCCGAAAATGAACGAGGCGGTGCTTCTTGGCACCGCCATGGCGGCTTCGGTTGCCTGCGGATTGCACGCCGACCTGCCGACGGCGGGGGCAGCGATGTATCCCGGCGGCGAGGTGAGGGTGCCGGATGAGCGTAAGCGGGCGCTTTACGATCGCGAGTATCGCCGACTGCTGGCGATGTACCGGCATCGCGCCGAGCTTGAGGCGATGGAATAGCGCACGCGGACGCTGACATCCGTCAGGCGTGACTGACGTTCAGCGGCTTGCATCCTCGCCGAGCATGGCGCTGAATTCGGCCATGCGTCCGGCCCGCAAGGTGGCCTCTTCGCCGACGGCCGCAATCACCGCTGAGGACAGACAGTCGAGCAGGGCGATGACCGGTGGCAGGTTGTCCGCTTCGCCGGCTCGTGCCGGCGGCAAAGGCAGGATGAGATTGGCCTGATCCGGCATCCAGTTTGCGCTCTGGGCGCTGATCAGCACGACCCGGTAACCGTAGCGACGCGCGATGCGGGCGAGCAGCCGGGCCTTCTTGAAACGCTGGCTGTCGATGATGACCACAAGCGCTTCATTGCCGTTGACGCGGGCAAACAGCTCGGCAAAGCGATTGCCGGATCCGTCAAGCGCATGCACGCCGTCGCGCGCCTGGGTGAGGCGCTGGCTGAAATGGGTGGCGAAGCTCGCCTGCGACACGTGTGTGGCGATGAAAACTTCGCGGGCGTTGCGGATCGCCGAGATGGTTTCGCTCCACTGCGGTTGCCCGGTCAGATGGTAGATGTGGTGCAGCGCCTGGATCTGCTCGGAGACGAGCACGGCAAGCGGCTTTCCGTCCGATGCATCGACCTGCAACTCTGTCATCGATGCCTGCATCTGGGTGGCCGAAACGCTAGAGACGTCACGGATTTGCACCTTGACGCTATCCAGCCCCTGATAGCCGAGCGCGCGCAGGAAGCGGCCGACGGTCATCGGGCTGAGGTCCAGCCGGTCTGCCACCGAGGCGGCCGTCTCGAACGGCAGGTCGCTCAGATGTTCAGTGAAATATTTTGCGATACGACGCTCGGCAGGCGTGCCGGATTTCGAATACTGGCGGAGCTTCTGAACAAAGTCTTCCACGGTCGCTGTCCCGATGTCAGGAGTTTTTTCTCGTATTCTAATGAAACGTTTGCGCGGACAGATAGTCCAAACGCAATGCAAGTATGCCAGAATGCTTATTAAAATATATATTAACAAACGCTTTTGAACAACAATTCCGTTAATTTAGCGAAATAATTTCAGCCTTGCCGTTCAAAGATCAGATTCCTACATCTTTCGCGCAACCGGAGACGTCACATGATCCTTGAAGCAGCCCGCCTGTCAGCTTCCAATCTGTTCGCTGCCGAAACGCGTTCGGTCTTCTGGAAGGTGCTCGGGTTAACGGTTCTCGCGCTGATCGGCCTGTGGCTGGCGCTGCGCGGCGTGTTCATGACCTTCCTGTTCCCGTGGCTCGCGAGCTTCTTTCCCGATTTGCCGGACTGGGCTGGATGGCTGGGCTTCGTGTTCGCCATCATGGCCGGCATCGGGCTGGCGCTTGGGCTCGCTTTGCTTCTGTCACCGGTGACGGCGCTGATTGCCGGGCTTTTTCTCGACGATGTCGCCGAGGTCGTGGAAAAGCGCGACTATCCCGACGACGTGCCCGGCACGCCGATGCCGCTCGGGCCAGCGATGCTGAGTTCGATAAAATTTCTCGGTGTCGTCATTGCCGGTAATATCGTGGCGCTGTTCCTCCTGTTCATCCCGGGGATCAACCTCGTCGCCTTCTTTCTGGTCAACGGCTACCTGCTCGGCCGCGAATTCTTCGAGTTTGCTGCCATGCGGTTCCGGTCGCCCGACGAGGCGCGGCTGTTTCGCCAGAAGCACGCGCCGACGGTGTTCATGGCCGGCCTGGTGATCGCCGTGTTCCTGGCCATCCCCATCGTCAACCTGCTGACGCCGCTGTTTGCAGCCGGCATGATGGTGCATCTGCACAAGCTGTTGTCGCGCAGGGAGCTTGGCGTTCGCGTCTGATCGCTGGAGCAGGTCCGCTTTTCTTCGAACCGCTGACCTGCTCTAGGCTTTTGTTTTCACACAATTCCGGACGGAAAACCGCTTCGCACTTTTCCTGGAATTGCTCTAGTCGACGGCTTCGCCGATCACCTGTGGCGGCAGCTCGACCAGCGGGGCCGGAATGTCGCAGCTCTTTTCGGGCGAGCGACAGAGATCGGCGATGACGCAGTGCTCGCATTCGGCGCGCCGCGCCTTGCAGGTGTAACGACCGTGCAGGATCAGCCAGTGGTGGGCGTGATAAAGGTAGTGCTTCGGGATCACCTTCATCAGCCGCGCCTCGACCTCGTCGGGCGTCTTGCCCGGCGCCAGCTTGATCCGGTTGGCGATGCGGAAGATGTGGGTGTCGACGGCCATGGTCGCCTCGCCGAAGGCCATCGACAGGACGACGTTGGCGGTCTTGCGGCCGACGCCGGGCAGCATCACCAGTTCATCGCGGGTCTGCGGCACGACGCTGCCGAAAACCTCGACCAGCATCCGCGACAGGGCAATCACGTTCTTCGCCTTGTTGCGGTAAAGGCCGATGGTCTTGATGTAGTCGCGCACCTTGTCCTCGCCGAGGGCAAGCATCTTTTCCGGCGTGTCGGCAACCTTGAACAGGGCGCGCGTCGCCTTGTTGACGCCGGCGTCCGTCGCCTGCGCGGACAGCGCCACGGCGACCACCAGCGTGAACGGGTTGGAATGCTCAAGCTCGCCCTTCGGCTCCGGCCGCTGGATCGAGAAGCGGCGGAACATCTCCTCGCGCTCGGCCTCGCTGTACACGGACCGGACCGCAGCCAGCTTCTTGCGGCGGACGACGGGGTTCTCTGGTGCTTTCGCAGACTGCGACGATGTGGCGGCGGATTTGAGTTTCGGAGTGGACATTCCGAATCTATACTCGGCAGCCATGATGGAAAGCAACGCCGACAACGCCGCTCAACAGGCGGTTTTCGAGCAGCCCGTGTTTGCAGCCGAGCTCTTTCCCCACCGGTCGCTGGGCCGCAAGGGGTTTCGGGTGATGCTGGTCCTGACGGGCGGCTTCTGCCTGTTCTATGGCCTGTTCTTCGTTGCGACCGGCGCCTGGCCGATCGGATTGTTCTTCGGGCTGGATTTCCTGCTGCTCTACGGCGCCTTCCGGCTGAACTACCGCTCGGCGCGGACGCGCGAACTGGTGACGGTGTCGCGCACCGATATCGCCGTGCGCAAGATCGCCCCTTCGGGCCGGACCATAGAGCATCATTTCAATCCGTTCTGGACCCGGTTCATGGTGCGCCGTGACGACGAAATCGGCATCCTGTCGATGCATATTTCGGGGCAGGGGCGCGGCACCGATATCGGCTCGTTCCTCAACCCGGACGACCGTGAAAGCTTCGCAAAAGCATTCAAGCGGGCGCTGGCGACTGTGACGCAACGTATCTGAACGATTGCTTGAATGCCTGCAAGAATCGGGTGGCTCGGCGGATGCCCCTTGACTATCTCCTTGTGACAAGGAGAAAGATCATGAACATGATAGCCAATCTCAACACAGACATCACGCCCGATGGTCCCGACTACGAGACCGTGCGCCAGGTGATCGAACTGATCACAGAGGACTATCGCGACCAGCCGTCGCTGGAGACCATCGCCGCGCGCCTCAACCAATCGCCGACGCAGCTGCAGAAGACATTTACCCGTTGGGCCGGGCTGTCGCCGAAGGCGTTCCTGCAGGCTGTGACGCTCGATCACGCCAAACGACTACTGCGCAAGGAAGAGCTGCCGCTGCTGGAAACGGCTCTGGAAGTCGGTCTCTCCGGCCCGAGCCGGCTGCACGACCTCTTCGTCACCCACGAGGCGATGTCGCCGGGCGAATGGAAGGCGCGGGGCGGCGGGCTGACGATCCGCTACGGCTTCCATCCATCGCCGTTCGGTATCGCGCTCGTCATGGTCACCGACCGCGGCCTTGCCGGCCTTGCCTTCAGCGACACCGGCGACGAGGCGGCCTGCCTTGAGGACATGACCTGCCGCTGGCCGAACGCGGCGTACATCGAGGACGTCAAGGCAACGGTCTCCTACGCCGATCGCATCTTCACGCCCGGTCGCTGGACCTCGGACCAGCCGCTGCGGGTGGTGCTGATCGGCACCGATTTCCAGGTTCAGGTGTGGGAAAGCCTGTTGAAGATTCCGTTCGGCAAGGCGGTCACCTACAGCGATATCGCCAGCGACATCGGCCGCCCAACGGCGATGCGGGCGGTCGGTGCGGCGGTCGGGGCGAACCCGATCTCCTTCGTGGTGCCGTGCCACAGGGCGCTTGGAAAGAGCGGCGCGCTGACGGGGTATCACTGGGGGCTGACGCGCAAGCGGGCGATGTTGGGGTGGGAGTCGGCGCACGCTTGAGGGTGGTGTGTGGTGGTTATTAATATCAATAGTTTGCGGGTGTGGCCCCCTCATCCGCCTGCCGGCACCTTCTCCCCGTTGGGTAGAAGGGACTCGATGCGGACCGCTTGCGCCAACCTCCCCTTCTCCCCCACGGGGAGAAGGTGCCCGAAGGTTTCAGGTGCAACAAGTTGCACCGGGGATGAGGGGGGCTCACCCGAAAACCTCTCTACAAAATCAATACTTCGACGGAACGTATAATTCCGGCGGCAGGACCTTGCGTTCGTAGTCAGGGTTGAAGACGCGCTCCGGCAGGGCGATTTCCTGGTGCGGGACGTCCTCGTAGGGGAACTGCGACAGCAGGTGATCGATGCAGTTCAGGCGGGCGCGCTTCTTGTCGTTGCCCTCGACGATGTGCCACGGGGCTTCCGGGATGTTGGTGCGGGCGAAGGTTTCTTCCTTGGCCTTGGTGTAGCCCTCCCAGCGGATGCGCGACTGCAGGTCCATCGGCGACAGCTTCCACTGCTTGAGCGGATCGTGGATGCGCACGAGGAAGCGCATCTGCTGCTCCTCGTCGGTGATCGAGAACCAGTATTTGACGAGACGGATGCCGGAGCGGACGAGCATGCGTTCGAACTCGGGTACGTCGTTGAAGAACTGCTCGACCTGATCCTCGTCGGCAAAGCCCATGACGCGCTCGACGCCGGAACGGTTGTACCAGGAGCGGTCGAACAGCACGATCTCGCCGCCGGCCGGCAGATGCGGGACGTAGCGCTGGAAATACCATTGCGACTTCTCGCGGTCGGACGGCGCGGGGAGCGCCACGACGCGGGCGACGCGCGGGTTGAGGCGCTGGGTGATGCGTTTGATGACGCCGCCCTTGCCGGCGGAATCGCGGCCTTCGAAAATGACGACGACCTTTTCCTTGTGATAGGTGACCCAATCCTGCAGACGGATCAACTCCGACTGCAGCGCGATCAGCGCGCGGAAATACTCGATGCGCGGCATGGAAGGCGGGTGCGCCTTGCGATAAATCTTGCGGATCTCTTCCGAGAGTGCCGGTTCGGAGAGCTCGAGCTCGTAATCCTCATCGAGCGTATCGGCCAGTTCGGCTTCGAGCCAGTCGTGAGAAGGCGTGCCGTTGGTATTGGTCATCTTGAGTCCCTGTTCAGATGTCCGGGGGTCTTGGTCGCCGGAGCGGGTTTGGTCGCCATGCATCGCGCTTCGGACGCTGTCGCCATGAAGACTATCATGAAAACCGGCATGAAGAGGGCGACTCACGCCGCCAAATAAGCAGCGTCTCATGAAGGATATATGACGTAGCTGAAGGCATGGCAAAATCGCCGTCGAAAATCGGCGGCGCCGCGCAGTGCGGCGGTCTTCGGGCGCGGACCGGAACGACGACTCAGCTGACGGAGCGGGGGCGGGGGGCTTGCTTGACGTGGTCGTCGCTGTGCTTGCTGCGGATGCGCCGCACCGTCAGCCAGACGCCGAGGACGACGATCGGGACCGCCGCACCGGTCAGTGTTTCCGGCGCTATCTCGATGCCGACGCCGTGTATCAGCTTGGCGAGATAGCCGACGAGACCAATGACGTAATAGGAGATGGCGGCGACGGACAGGCCTTCGACCGTCTGCTGCAGGCGCAGCTGCAGATGCGCGCGCTTGTCCATCGAGGCGAGGATCTCGGTGTTGAACTTCTGCAATTCGACATCGATCCAGCTGCGCAGCAGGGCGGTGGCGCGAGCGAGTTTGCGCGACAGGTCGGCCTGTCGCTCCTCGACCGACTGGCAGGTGCGCATGGCCGGCGCTAGGCGGCGCTGCAGGAAGGCCCCGAGCGTCTCGTTGCCGGGCAGCGCCTTCTCAGCCAGCATGGCGACGCGCTCGAGCACGATGTTGTAATAGGCGCGGCTGGCGCCGAAGCGGTAGAGGCTGAGCGCTGCATTGGCTTCCAGCTCGGCCGCCAGGCGGGTGATTTCCGACAGCAGGGCGTCGGCCTCGGCACGCGCATGCTGCTTCATGCCCTGAGTGATGGCGGTGAAGCTGTTTTCGATCTGGCGGATCTCGGGCGACAGCGTCTGGGCAAGCGGCAGGCCCATCATCGCCAGCGTCCGGTAGGTCTCGATGTCGAGCAGACGCTGGGCCAGCATGCCGCGGGCGCCATCGGTCATGCCGTGGTCGAGCACCAGAAACTTGGTCAGGCCGTCGCCATCCTGGCGGAAATCGGTAATGACGGTCGCCTGGCTGTCTGCGACCATGCTCTGACAGAGACTGGTCGGATCGAAATTGGCGATGACGTCGCCGACATCCTCGCTATCGGGACGGATCTCGATGCGCACGCCTGATATGAAGGCGCCCGGAGCGGCGAAGGAGACACCGAAGGGGTTGATCGGGATTTCGGCGCCGAATTCGGCCAGCGCCGGCGTATCCCAGAAATAGGTGGAGAACTCCGTGTGCCGCTCCCAGCGTAGCGTGCCATTGCCCCAGGTCATGGTGTGATGGCTGGTGTCGGCAGCCGGCGCCGGCACGCCTTGAGCGAGAGATAGGTCGGACAGCAACGCCTGATCGGCGGCGAAATTGGCTTCGGTCAGGAACGCGACCTGGAAGATGACGCGTGGCAGCGGAATGAGGGTGTAGGGGCGCGAGTGGATTTCGCCGAGCGCGCGGGCGCGGACATCGGCGACTGGAAAAGAAAAGCTGCGCTTCGACAAATGATGTGCCCCCGACTGTGCCCCGTCGGCCAGTTCTTCATCTGGCTATTATCAAATGATTTTGCGTCCGCGACGTGGCGGTTTGACGCATAACGGCTGGAGAGCGGGATTTTATCCGCTCTCGTGTCGTCGAATGACGGTCAGCTTTGCGGCGCGAACGGCCAGCGGGTTACCCTGCCGGCAAACAGCGCCCACCAGACGATCGCCGGCTGAAGGGCAAGCCTCGGCAGGTGATACCACCAGCCCAAGGTCGCGGTCGCCGAGCCGAGGTCGTGGATCGCATGCTTGATGTTGGCCGGGAAGACGCAGACCGCGTAGATGGCCAGACAGATGCCGGCGACGCGGCGGAAGCGGCGCGTCATCAGTCCGATGGCGCCTGCTATCTCGCATATCCCGGTCAGGGCGATAATGGTGGCCGGAAAGGGGACCCAGTCAGGGGTGATTAAGAGGAACGCGTCGGCGAAAAGCAGGTGTGCTAGGCCGGCGAGGGCGTAAAGAGCGACCAGGGCATATCTGCCGATCCGGCCCTGGGTCGTCTCCGTGCATTGGGTCATCAAGCCTATACGTGGACGAACTGCCGCCGGATGATGCGCCGGCCTCAGATGACGCCGATGTGACCGGTCGTCAGGCTGCGTCAGCCAGCTCCAGCAAAGCCCTGGCGGCGCTTTCGTCTGTGATTAGCGTGTTGCAGCCGATGCGCTTGATGGTGGCGCTGATGGCGATGGCTCGGTGGGCGCCGCCGGAAGAGAGCACGATGTGCTTCGCCTTCTTCAGCGTGTCGAGATCGACCGACATGACGCGGCTGTTGATCGAGTGGTCGACCGTGTTGCCGTCCTTGTCGAGGAAGTTGAACATGGTGTCGCAGACGCAGCCGGCGTCGATCAGTTCCTGCAGTTCGGCCTTGGAAATCCAGCCTTCCGACAGCGATGTCGAATGCGGGCCGATATCGCCGCAGCTTACGATGGCAAGATCGAGCGTTTCGGCAAGGCGGTAGATGGCGTCGAGGCCACATTTCTCGATCAGGTTGCGCTTGGTCTCGGTGGAATCGACCAGCAGCGGTGCCAGGAACATGTAGCACTCGGCCCCGAGCTGGCTTGCCAGCCGCCAGGTGTAGTCGATCGGGTTGGTCTGGTGGACGGCAACGATGCCGCCGAGCAGCGAGACGACCTTGCAGTTGTCGCGCCGCGGCGGGCGGAAGCTCGACAGCGACGCGGTCATCGTGCGGCCCCAGCCGACGCCGATGGTATAGTTGTCGGGTATGGCTTCAGAGAGGAACTGGCCAAGCGCCAGACCGACGCTCTTCGCCAGCGCGTTGGCATCGCTGCTGACCGGCGCCGGCACGACAATGGCTTCGTCCAGCCCATAGGCACGCTCGAGCTTCACCGACAGCTCGACGCAATCGCCGATCGAATCATTGATCCAGATCTGCACCTCGCTGCGCTTCATCGCCTCGTCGAGCAGGCGGATGACGGTGGTGCGGCTGATGCCGAGCTGCTCGGCGACATCTTTCTGCGTCAATCCCTGGTTATAATAGAGCCAGGCCGCGCGCAGTCGGAGGGAGGAGGCTTCCGAATAAGCGGTGTGCGTGCCGCGTTTGAGCTTGACCACATCTCCTCCTCAGCGAATTGCGCCCTATTTTCGTCTTCGACGCAGGGCAGGGGCTTGAACCGCAACCATTTTCCGGCGGCGCCTTGAAGTCTGCGATAATGACGGGTGTGACACTTATGTCAATTGAAATGCACAAATGTCCTTGACATAGTGCGGTCGGAATAGTGATAGTCTTGCCAATAGTCGCTCCCTCCCTTCGAGGAGGCCCGTTCGAGGAGGCAATGTGCGGGCATATGGGTCGTCACGACACGCTTTGGCGCTGCGGGCTGATGAAGCCCGGCGAGGCGCCTTGCCGATTGGCGATGCCGGAACGACGATACCTTCACCAGCGTTTATGGCCTATCGTTGAGAGACGGCCGACATTCACCGTACGGACGCTTCCGTAGATCACCTCTTTGCCGGTCGGCAAACGCCCCGGTCCGCAGCTCAAGTCAGAAGGACACTCGATCATGACATCCAAGCTTGACCAACTCCGCGAGATTACCACCGTCGTTGCCGACACCGGTGACATCGAAGCCGTAGCCCGCCTGAAGCCGGTGGATTGCACCACCAACCCGAGCATCGTTCTCAAGGCACTCGGCACGCCGATGTTCGCCGATGCGATCAAGGAAGCCGTTGCCTGGGGCAAGAAGCAGGGCGGCAATTCCGACGCTGTCGCGGCTGCCGTTGCCGACCGCCTCGCCATCTCCGTCGGCGCTGCGCTGTCGAAGCTCGTTCCCGGCCGCGTCTCGACCGAAGTCGATGCCGACCTGTCGTTCGACACCAAGGCATCGGTCGAAAAGGCGCATGGCATCATCGCCGGCTACAAGGAACGCGGCATCGAGAAGGATCGCATCCTGATCAAGCTCGCATCGACCTGGGAAGGCATTCGCGCCGCTGAGATCCTGCAGAAGGAAGGCATTGACTGCAATCTGACGCTGCTGTTCTCGCAGGCCCAGGCGATCGCTTGCGCCGATGCCAAGGCCTTCCTGATCTCGCCCTTCGTCGGTCGTATCCTCGACTGGTACAAGAAGTCGACCGGCAAGGACTACACGCCTGAGGAAGATCCGGGCGTTCTGTCGGTTCGCGAAATCTACAACTACTACAAGGCCAATGACATCAAGACGATCGTCATGGGCGCCTCGTTCCGCAGCGCTGGCGAGATCGAAGCGCTGGCCGGTTGCGACCGCCTGACGATCGCGCCGAACCTGCTCGACGAACTGGCCAAGGACGAAGGCAAGCTCGAGCGCAAGCTGTCGCCTGAGGTTATCAAGCCGGTCTCCAAGATCGCCGTCGATGAGAAGACCTTCCGCTGGATGATGAACGAAGATGCGATGGCGACCGAAAAGCTCGCCGAAGGCATCCGCGCCTTCGCCAAGGATCTCGGTATCCTGCGCACGATGGTCACGAAGGAACTGCAGCTCGCCGCCGCTTAAGGCTTTGCGGGTGATTTGATCTGGAAGGCGGTGCCGGTGGCGCCGCCTTTTTCGTTCCCGCAAATGTTACGCCGCGTCTTGGGTTTCAGGCGCGTTGGAAGATTTCCGATTCGTGATCTGGCACGCGCGGCAGAGCTTCGTCCGGCCGACGGTCAATGGCCGGCGGCGGGTGCCGCTTCGGGGGCGGCTGCTTCCGCCGGTGCGGCGCCGTGCTCACCCGCCGGCTTTTCCGCCTTGCCCTTCGGCTTCTCCGATTTGCCTTCCCCACCCTCGGTCGCGGCGACCGCGATGGGATCGATACAGTCGGATACGTCCTTGAAGGACGCATTCAGCGTGGTGATCTCGTCCTCCGGCAGGTCGACGCGCTCGCCGAAGAACAAGCCGTTGGCGGCCGCCGTTCCGTCATAATAGCGTGCCGTGAAGGTCTTGCTGCCCTCGATGCTCTCGATGAGAGGATCGGGGTGCGGGATAAAGACGACGTCGGCGCCGATCGCGCGGCCTCGGATGTCGGACCGCAAGGTCGGCCCGTTGGCGTCCAGCACCACCACCTGCACCAGGTCAGGTTTTTGTGCTTCGTACACAGCCTTGGCCACCCGCAATGCCGTCTTGACGCGGGTCATCCCGTCGGTCGGCTCCGTTTTGATATACTTACGGATCCAGGTTTTCTTCTGCTTCTTGATGGTGACGAGGTTGACGTCGGTGCACGCGGCGCCGTTCACGGTCTCCGCGGGAGCACCGAGTATCGCTTCCTTGCCCATATACAGTGCTGCGCCGCCGGAAACGCCCCCGAGGAGGGCAATTCCGCCGACAATCAGAACCAGTTTCCGGGAAGGCCGGAAGATGCGCAGTAAGGCCTTCACGCCAACTGCTCCGCCATCAAGTAACTCCAACGCAACAAACTGGTTTCGACGCTAGAGAAATGACGTTTCGGAATACTTAAATAGAGCGAATAAGTTTGTGCCAGTCAGGGACTTATCCCAAAAAAGGTCCTGCCGGTGCATGCTTGCAATAGCGCCGGCCGCCATGCTCTAACGTGACATGGCCTTCACGCTTCGCCAGATCCAGTATTTCATCGCGGTGGCCGAGCAGGGCTCGATCACGCGGGCCGCGCAGAACCTGTCGATCTCGCAATCCTCGGTTACGGAGGCGCTGAAGGAACTGGAAACCGATCTCGGCGTCGAGCTCTTCGACCGCCACCCGCGCGGGTTGACGATCACCCATAACGGCCACCAGTTCCTGCGCCATGCGACCAAGATTCTCTCGAGCGTTTCCGACGCCCGTACAAGCTTTTCCGGCAGCAAGAACGAACTGTCTGGCAAGCTCAACATCGGCGTCACCTCGCTGGTTGCCGGCTATGTGCTCTCCGATCTGCTCGCCCGCTACCGCCGCGCCTGCCCCGGCGTCGAGGTTTCGGCGATCGAGGACAATGGCGGCTATCTCGAGCATCTGCTTGTGGGCGGCGAACTCGACGTCGCCGTCATGGTGATCTCCAACCTGCGCGACCGCATGGCGCTGCAGGCCGAGATCCTCGAAACCTCGCCCTATCGCCTGTGGCTCCCCATGGGCCACCCGCTCGTTTCCGCCGACATCATCTCGATCGCCGACATTGCCCGCGAACCGCTGATCATGCTGACCGTCGATGAAATCGAGGAGAACACCGGCAAGCTTTTGTCGGCGCTCGGCGCCCGTCCGCATGTCGCCTTCCGCACCCGCTCGGTCGAGGCGGTGCGCAGCCTGGTCGCCACAGGCGCCGGCGTGGCGCTTCTGCCCGATCTCGTCTACCGCCCCTGGTCGCTGGAAGGCGACCGCATCGAAAGCCGCGACGTCTCCGGCGCGCTGCCCGTCGTGCAGGTCGGCATGGTCTGGCGCAAGGGCTCCAGCCTGCCGCAGGCGGCGCGCGATTTCGTCGGCATTGCCGAGGCGATGCGCTCGGGACGCCCGCGCTAAGCATGAGCCCGAAAAGTGTGAAGCGGTTTTCGGACAAGCTCATGCTCAGATAAGCTATCGGAAAAACCGATACCGCCATTCTGATAAATGAATTTGCGAAAGCGGCTTTTTCGCGTCACCTTTTCTACCGGGAACAAAACGCCACGAAGTGGCACCTAAACCGGGAGACATCAGATGAAATATCTTCTGAAATCGTGCACGGTTGCGCTCGCGAGCCTGAGTTTCGTGACGCAGGTCGTGGCGGCCGAGCCGCTGAAGGCGCTGGGCAAGGGCGAAGGTGCCGTCAGCATCGTGGCCTGGGCCGGCTATATCGAGCGCGGCGAAACCGACAAGAATTACGACTGGGTCACCGGCTTCGAGAAGGAAACCGGCTGCAAGGTCTCGGTCAAGACCGCCGCCACGTCGGACGAAATGGTGTCGCTGATGAACGAAGGCGGCTTCGACCTCGTCACCGCCTCGGGTGACGCTTCGCTGCGCCTGGTGGCCGGCAAGCGCGTCCAGCCGATCAACACCGATCTGATCCCGAGCTTCAAGAAGGTGGATGAGCGGCTGCAGAACGCGCCGTGGTACACCGTCAATGGCGTCCACTACGGTGTTCCCTATCTCTGGGGACCGAACGTCTTGATGTACAACACCGACGCCTTCAAGGGCGAGGCCCCGAAGAGCTGGAAGGTGGTGTTCGAGGAAGAGACGCTGCCGGACGGCAAGTCCAACAAGGGCCGCGTGCAGGCCTATGACGGCCCGATCTACATCGCCGACGCCGCCCTCTACCTGATGGCCCACAAGCCGGAACTGAAGATCACCAACCCCTACGAGTTGAACGAGGACCAGTACAAGGCGGCCCTCGACCTGCTGCGCGGCCAACGCAAGCTCGTCTCGCGCTACTGGCACGACGCGATGATCCAGATCGACGACTTCAAGAACGAAGGCGTGGTCGCCTCCGGTTCCTGGCCGTTCCAGGTCAACCTGATGCAGGCCGACAAGCAGAAGATCGCCTCTACCTTCCCGGACGAAGGCGTTACCGGCTGGGCCGACACCACCATGCTGCATGCCGACAGCGAGCATCCGAACTGCGCCTACATGTGGATGGAGCACTCTCTCTCCGCCAAGACGCAGGGCGACGCCGCCGCCTGGTTCGGCGCCGTCCCCTCGGTCCCCGCCGCCTGCAAAGGTAACGAACTGATGACCGACACCGGTTGCGCCACCAATGGCTATGATCACTTCGACAAGATCAAGTTCTGGAAGACACCGACCGCCAAGTGCGAGCAGGGCGAGTGCGTGCCGTATCATCGCTGGGTGTCGGATTATATTGGGGTGATTGGGGGAAGGTAAGCTCGCTCCGGAGCGTGTGATACCCCCCTCTGCCCTGCCGGGCATCTCCCCCTCAAGGGGGGAGATTGGCTAGTAGCAACCGCTCGCTCTCCATCCATTGTTTGGCGAAAACATAGCCACAAGTCGATCTCCCCCCTTGAGGGGGAGATGTCCGGCAGGACAGAGGGGGGTGTGCCCCACGGCACAACGACCACCCCAACACCCGAGGAGCCACCCATGACCCCCGCCGTCCGCTTCCAGCAGGTCTCCCGCCACTTCGGCCCTGTGCGCGCCGTCGATGGCGTCGATCTTACGATCGCGCCCGGCGAGTTCTTCGCCATGCTCGGCCCCTCCGGCTCCGGCAAGACCACCTGCCTGCGCCTGATCGCCGGCTTCGAGCAGCCGACTGCGGGCCATATCGAGATCTTCGGCGAGACCGCCGAAGGCGTGCCGCCCTATCGACGCAACGTCAACACCGTGTTCCAGGACTACGCGCTCTTCCCGCATCTCAACATCCTCGACAACGTCGCCTATGGGCTGATGGTCAAGGGAACAGGTAAGCTCGAACGCACCAAGGCCGCCGAGCAGGCGCTGGAACTGGTAAAACTCCCCGGCTACGGCACTCGCAAGCCCGGCCAGCTCTCCGGCGGCCAGCGGCAGCGCGTGGCGCTCGCCCGGGCTCTGGTCAACAAGCCGAAAGTGCTGCTCCTCGACGAACCGCTCGGCGCGCTCGATCTGAAGCTGCGCGAGCAGATGCAGGAGGAGCTGAAGAGCCTGCAGCGGGCGCTCGGCATCACCTTCGTCTTCGTCACCCACGATCAAGGCGAAGCGCTGTCGATGGCCGACCGCGTCGCCGTCTTCAACGACGGCGGCATCGTCCAGGAAGGCACGCCGCAGGATATCTACAACAGGCCGAAGACCCGCTTCGTCGCCGATTTCGTCGGTTCCTCCAATGTCATCGCGCCCGAGCTGATGATCGCTCTCGGCGGCGAGAAGCGCTGGGCGAGCCTGCGCCCCGAGGCGATCCGCCTCGCCGGCGACGGTGTCGAATCCCGCGTCGAAAACGCCAGCTTCCTCGGCGCCGCCACCCGCCTCACCGTCGCCGCCAAGGGCACCCGCCTGCACGTCATGCTGCCTGCGGGCGCAGCCGTGCCCGAGGTCGGCGCCAACGTCCGCCTCGCCTGGCAGCCGCTCGACGTGCACTACATGGACGACGCCGCATGACCGCGCTGGCGCTCAACCCGACCGAACAGGCCACATCGATCCTGCCGGGCCGGGGCGGCTTTTTCGGCAGCCTCTCGGATGCCTTCTGGCGACACCCGAAGCTGCTGCTGTTCCTGATGCTGACGCCGCCGCTGCTCTGGCTTGGGATCATCTATATCGGCTCGCTGCTGGCACTGTTGCTGCAGAGCTTCTTCTCGATCGACGATTTCTCCGGGCTGGTGAACTACGAGTTCACGCTCGCCACCTACGCGCAACTCCTGAACCCCACCAACTTCGACATCATCGTCCGCACGGTGCTGATGGCAGCACTTGTGACGCTCGCCTCCGCGGTCGTCGCCTTCCCGATCGCCTACTACGCCGCCCGCTACGCCAAGGGAAAATGGAAGGCGCTGTTCTATCTCGGCGTGATGCTGCCGCTGTGGTCGAGCTATCTGGTCAAGATCTACGCCTGGAAGCTGATCCTCGCCAAGGAAGGCATCCTCACCTGGATCTTCGCCAAGCTGCACCTCTCGTGGCTGCTCGACGGCGTCCTTTCGCTCCCCGTCATCGGCGGCAACTCGCTGTCGGTCAGCTACATCGGCACCTTCCTGGTCTTCGTCTATGTCTGGCTGCCCTACATGATCCTACCGACGCAGGCAGCACTCGAACGCGTGCAGGGCAACCTGATCGAGGCCTCCTCCGATCTCGGCGCCACGCCGAGCCAGACCTTCCGCACCGTGCTCTTCCCGCTGGCGCTGCCCGGCATCGTCGCCGGCTCGATCTTCACCTTCTCGCTGACCTTGGGCGACTACATCATCCCGCAGATCATCGGTTCCTCACGCCTCTTCATCGGCCAGGCTGTCTATGCGCAGCAGGGCACGGCCGGCAACGTGCCGCTCGCCGCCGCCTTCTCCGTCGTCCCCATCGTCATCATGGCCGTCTATCTCTGGCTGGCGAAGAAACAGGGAGCTTTCGATGCGCTCTGACCGTGGCCAACGCTCGCCGCTGCTCCTGAAGATCGCCGCCGCCGGCGGCCTGCTCTTCCTGCACCTGCCGATCCTCTTGATCTTCGTCTACGCCTTCACGACGGAGGAAAAGAGCTATCAGTGGCCGCCGCCGGGGCTGACGACGCAGTGGCTCGCCGTTGCCTGGAACCGCCCTGATGTCTGGGCCGCGCTTGGCCTCTCGGTACAGGTCGCCTGCATCGCCACCGCGATCGCCCTTGTGCTCGGCACGCTCTGCGCCGCCGCCGTCAGCCAAACGAAATTCTTCGGCCGCGAGGCGATCTCGCTGCTGGTCATCCTGCCGATCGCGCTGCCAGGCATCATCACCGGCATCGCGCTGCGCTCCGCCTTCAGCCTGTTCGACATCCCGTTCTCGGTCTGGACGATCGTGCTCGGCCACGCCACCTTCTGCGTGGTGGTCGTCTACAACAACGCCGTCGCCCGTTTCCGCCGCACCCAGGGCTCGCTGATCGAGGCCTCTATGGATCTCGGCGCCGATGGCTTCCAGACCTTCCGCCACGTCATCCTGCCGAACATCGGCACGGCGCTGCTGGCCGGCGGCATGCTGGCCTTCGCGCTGTCCTTCGACGAGGTCATCGTCACCACCTTTACCGGCGGCCAGCAGTCGACGCTGCCGATCTGGATGCTGGAAGAACTCATCCGCCCGCGCCAGCGCCCCGTCACCAACGTGGTCGCCATGGTCGTCGTGCTCGTCACTTTCCTGCCGATCCTGGCAGCCTATTACCTCACACGCGACGGCGATCAGGTCGCCGGCGCCGGAAAGTAAACAGGAGGCGGGATAACCCCCATCCCGCCCACATCAGACAAGGGAGAACATCATGGACACCGCGATGCTGATTGGATCCCGCTTCGAAGCGGGCACCGAGAACGAGGAAACCATCCTCAACCCGAAGACCGGCGAGACCGTGCTGAACCTGCCGGAGGCCTCGCTCGGCCAGATAGACGCCGCCGTCGATGCCGCCGAAAAGGCCTTCACCGCCTGGTCGCAGACGACGCCGGGCGAGCGCTCCAATTACCTCCTGAAGATCGCCGACGCGATCGAAAGGGATGCCGAAGGCTTCGCGGCGCTGGAAGCGCTGAACTGCGGCAAGCCGATCAACGCCGTGCTCAACGATGAAATCCCAGCCATCGTCGATTGCTACCGCTTCTTCGCCGGCGCCGTGCGCAACCTGCATGGCCCTGTTGCCGGCGAATACCTGCCCGGCCACACCTCGATGATCCGCCGCGACGCCGTCGGCATCGTCGGCTCGATCGCGCCCTGGAACTACCCGCTGATGATGATGGCCTGGAAGCTGGCGCCGGCCATTGCCGGCGGCAACACCGTGGTCTTCAAGCCCTCCGAGCAGACGCCGCTGACGGCGCTGAAGATGGCGAAACTCCTCTCCGAGATACTGCCCGAAGGTGTCGTCAACGTCATTCTCGGCCGCGGCGAAAGCGTCGGCAACGCGCTGATCAACCACCCGAAGATTTCGATGTTGTCGATCACGGGCGACGTCGCCACAGGCAAGAAGGTGCTGACCGCCGCCGCCAAGACCGTCAAGCGCACCCATCTGGAACTCGGCGGCAAGGCCCCCGTCATCGTCTTCGACGACGCCAATATCGACGCGGTCGTCTCCGGTATCCGCACCTTCGGCTATTACAATGCCGGCCAGGACTGCACCGCCGCCTGCCGCATCTATGCCGACGCCAAGGTCTACGACAGATTCGTTGCCGACCTCTCCTCGGCGGTGTCCTCGATCAAGTTCAACCTCGCCGACGACAGCGAAAACGAGATCGGCCCGCTGATCTCCAAGCGCCAGCGCGACCGCGTCGAAAGTTTCGTGGCGCGTGCCGGCGAGCACAAGCACATGGAAATCACCACGGGCGGCAAGACATCAGGCGACAAGGGCTTCTTCTACACGCCGACCGTCATCGCGGGCGCCACGCAGGAAGACGAGATCGTCCGCCGCGAGGTCTTCGGTCCCGTCGTCTCGGTCACCCGCTTCACCGACGTCGAGGATGCCGTCACTTGGGCCAACGACAGCGACTACGGGCTCGCCTCCTCGGTCTGGACCAAGGACATCAGCCGCGGCATGAAGACGGCGGCCCGCCTTCAGTATGGCTGCACCTGGATCAACACCCATTTCATGCTGACCAACGAGATGCCGCATGGCGGCCTGAAGCAGTCCGGTTACGGCAAGGACATGTCGGTCTACGCACTGGAAGACTATACCGCCGTCCGCCACGTGATGATCAACCACGGCTGATACGGCCTCGTTTCAACGATCGACGCCGCCGCAATTGAACGCGGCGGCGCCGCCGTTGGCAAGACGGCGAAAAATGGCGGCTATCTCATTGGATATGGAACCTTTTTCCACCTGAAGCGTCTTCTTCCCACCAACAAGAAGGAACACTTCCATGCTGAAATGGGCTCTCATCTTTTTCGTGGTTTCGCTGATCGCCGGCTTCTTCGGTTTCTCCGGTATATCGGCCGCGACCGCGACCGTCGCCCGAGTCCTCTTCGGTATCGCGCTGGTGATCTTCCTGATCTTCCTGGTGCTGGCGCTGTTGGCCGGACAGGCGATCCTATAATCTGCGCGTGACCGAATAGAGCAACACTGGCTCCGGCAGCCCTTTCAGGGATAACGGTGCCAATGGAATAAAATCGGTCGCATCGAAGTTGCCTGCCGCGTCGCCATGAGTGCTGCGGCAGGCAAGTATTTGTGACGGGGCGGCGGCCGCCGCGATGCGAGCCGCCAGGTTGACTGTCTGGCCGAAGATATCGCCATCGCGCGGCACCACCTGCCCAGTCGCCACGCCGACCCTGACATCCGGCAAGTCATGCGCGGCGCTTTGCTCGACCAGCGAGAGTGCGGTCCGTAGCGCCGCACCGGAATCGGGAAACAGCATCATCACCCCATCGCCGAGCGGCTTGACGATACGACCGCCGAAATTGCTGCACAGCCTTTGCGCCAGCGCCTCGAAACCGGCCGCCTTTTCCGCGGCCTTGAGGTCGCCGATATCCTGCGTCAGCGCCGTGAAGCCGGAAAGATCGGCGAAGGCCACGGCAGGCAGCGGCCGGTCCGCTTCGGCATCCAACCATCGATCATCCCCCACACCGCGCAGCGCCTCCTGCAGCCTGCCGACGACGTTGTCGAACACCGCTTCTTCAAGCAGGCGCCGCTGCAGTAGGAAGAGCATGCGCATGCCGATCCGCTGCAATTCCAGCCGCTTCGCGGCGCCCGCCGCCAGCACCTCGCGATGGCCAAGCCCGGCCTGAAGCATCGGCGCTTCCACTTCCGAGCGAAACAGGTCGCGCATGGTATCAACGCAGCGCCGCATGGATTGTCCGAACACCCTGAGAACCCTGTGCATCCCGTCGCCGGAAGCACCGAGAGCGACGCATTCCGCGACCAGCCGGATGAACTCCAGATCATCCTCCCTGAGCGCGCGGACCGGCGACATCGGCGGCAGGCCGGCGCTGGAGTGCAGGGCATTGAGCTTTTCGAGATCGAGCGGCGAGCGTTCTAGCGCCGCCGAGAGCGGCGTTTGCGAGATCGTTACCGGCTCGAACATCAGCTGGCTCGCGAAATCCAGTGATACCACCTGCCGCCGCAGCCCTTCCGCCAGCGTCTCCAGCGCAATGCCGGCATCGTTGAGCGCCAGCACCAGCCGCAACCGGCTGACGTCGCTACCGGCATAACCGGCCGCACCCGCCTCGATGATCCGCAACTGCTCGATTTGCTGTAGCCGATCATCGTCGCAGCCGGCCAGAGACGCCAACATTTCACGGGACAAGACATCCATGAAACAACCCCAGGTGAATAAAAACTCTCATACACCAAAATGCATCGAGGCTCTATTCCCGGACGCTACTTCTAAAGGAGGCTTGCGCCGACATTGATGGCGAGCGCCAGGATCGTCGTGTTGAACAGGAATGACAGCACGGAATGCAGCAATGTCAGCTTGCGCATGACGGTGGAGCTGGTTGCCACGTCGGCGGTCTGCGAGGCTACGCCGATGGTGAAGGAGTAGTAGAGGAAATCCCAGTAGACGGGCTCGTCCAGACCTTCCGGGAACTTCAACCCGTCGCCCTTGACGCCATCGCCATCATCGTCGCCGCCATAGTAGCGGTGCGCATAGTGCAGGGTGAACAGCGTGTGCAGGAAGACCCAGGAAATCAGGATGGTGGCGATCGCCACCATGGCCCGCGCCAGCGCCGCGCCGGGCGCCGCATCTTTCACTTGATGCAGTTCGAGACCGATGCCGGCAATGCTGGCAAGGGCTGCCGCGATCGACAGGAACATCAGAAGTGTGTCGGAAAAGTCGAGATCCGCCGAGCGCTTGCGGATCGTCGCGACGCTCGCCCTGAGCATGCGGCGCCAAGTGGCGGCGATGAACAGCAGGGCGGAGACGTTCCAGCCGGCCAGCAGGTTGCGGGCGTTGACCTCGCGCGTCGTCAGCAGCAGGAACACCAACAGGCCTGCCAGGATGGCGATCGCGAAGATCACGTGCTTGCGCAGCAGCTGCAGGATGCGGCTCGTCTCGCCTTGTCTGTCGTCTGCCATCGCCTGCTCCGCCGGTGCGAGATTGCCTTTGATATCAGCTTGATACCGGAAAGAGCAAGATGGCGTCAGCCGGTCCAGCCGCCATCGACGACATGGATCTGCCCGGTGGTGAACCCGGCCTCGTCACCGGCGAGATAGGTGACCAGCGCTGCGATCTCCTCCGGCGTGGCGATCCGCCCCATCGGCTGGCGGCCGATGAAATCCTTCAGCGCCTTGTCGTAATCGCCGGTGGCGCGCAGCCGTTCGTGCAGCGACGGGCTATCGACCGTGCCGGGGCAAATGGCGTTGGCGCGGATGCCCCGGGCGACGAAATCCGCGGCGATCGACTTCGTGAGACCGATGACGGCGGCCTTGGAGGCGCTGTAGGCGAAGCGGTTCGATACGCCCTTCACGCTCGAAGCGACCGACGCCATGTTGACGATCGCGCCTTTGCCCTTCTCCAGCATGCCGGGCAGGAAGGTGCGGCAGGTGGTGTACATCGCCTTGGCGTTGAGATTGAACGAGAAGTCCCAGTCCTTCTCCTCGCAGTCGAGGATCGAGCCGGAATGGACGAAACCGGCGCAGTTGAACAGCACATCGATCGGGCCGATTTCGGCCGCGAAGGCGCGCACGGCATCGCCATCGAGCACGTCGAGAACCTTCGTCGTGGCGCCCTGAAGCGTCGACAGCGTCGCCTGGTTGATGTCGGTGGCATGCACATGTGCGCCAAGCGAAATGAACCGCTCGGCGCTGGCGCGGCCGATCCCCTGTCCGGCCGCCGTGACGACGACTGTCTTGCCTTCCAGACCGTGGCTCATAATTCCTCCCCATGAAGCATAGCGCCGTTGCGCATTCATTCATATGCAAACATTATATTCATTTCGCCGTCAATGACATTGTCCGGCGCTGGACGCTGACGTGGCAAAAGACCCGCTGGCGCGGCAGAGGAATTTGAAAAGTCGATTTGGGATGAAAGCGGTTGAGGATTGCGTCCTCACCGCATGAAACAAAAAAGGCGGCCACCCTTTCGGATTGCCGCCCTTTGCGTGTCCGTAAGCCGGCTCAGTCCGCCTTGGCGCGGCGGGCCGGGAAGAGGATGACGTCGCGGATCGACGGGGCGTTGGTCAGGAGCATGATCAGGCGATCGACGCCGATGCCGAGGCCGCCGGCCGGCGGCATGCCCTGGTCGATGGCGTCGAGGAATTCGTCGTCCAGCTGCTTGTCCTTCTCGCCGCGGGCATGCGCCTGCTCAAGCTGTTCGACCATGCGCTTGCGCTGCTCTTCCGGATCATTGAGCTCGGAAAACGCGTTGCCCAGTTCCCAGGCGTTGCAATAGGTCTCGAAACGCTCGACCAGGCGCGGCTCGCCCGGCACTTCCTTGGCGAAGGGCGAGATGTCCTTCGGGAAGTGGGTGACGTGGCTCGGCTGGATCAGCGTTCCCTCGACCTTCTCTTCGAAGATGAAGGCCAGGCATTCGCCCCAGGTCCAATCTTTCTCGACTTCGAAGCCGGCGGCCTTGGCAGCGGCGCGGGCCTCCTCGTCGGTCTTGATCGCCAGGAAGTCGATGCCGGTGACTTCCTTGACGGCGTCGGGCATCGGCACGCGCTTGAACGGACCCTTGAAGGAGATCTGCTTGTCGCCGAAGGCGAAGTCGGTGGTGCCATGGATCGACAGCGCCAGCGTCTCGAACAGCCGCTCGACGAGGTCCATGATGTCCTCGTAGTCGGCATAGGCCCAGTAGCACTCCATCATGGTGAACTCGGGATTATGCCGGGTCGAGACGCCTTCGTTGCGGAAGTTGCGGTTGATCTCGAACACCTTGTCCGTGAGGCCCGAGACCAGAGTGCGCTTCAGGAACAGTTCCGGCGCGATGCGCAGGTACATGTCGAGCTTCAGCGTGTTGTGGTGGGTCTTGAAGGGCTCGGCCGTGGCGCCGCCATAGACCGAATGCAGCATCGGCGTCTCGACTTCCATGAAGCCGTCGTTTTCCATGAAACGGCGGATGCCGGAGACGATCTTCGAGCGCTGCTGGAAGCGCAGCTTGGATTCCTCGTTGCTGAGGATGTCGAGGTGGCGCTTGCGGTAGCGGATCTCGACGTCGGCGATGCCGTTCCACTTCTCCGGCATCGGGAGAAGTGACTTTGTCAGCATGGTGATTTCGCGGGCGTTGATCGACAGTTCGCCACGTTTGGTGCGGCGCACGGTGCCGGTGACGCCGATGATGTCGCCGATATCGATCATCGCCAGGAGATTGCGCGCCTCTTCCGGCGTCACGTCCTTGTGGCTGAAGATCTGGATCTTGGCGCCGGCGTCATGGATGTCCATGAACATGCCGGAGTTGCGCGAGGAATAGACACGACCGGCGACGGTGACGACATCTGACGTCTCGACGTCGGCTTCCAGGTCCTTGTACTTCTCGACCAGCTCCGCATTGGTCATCGTGCGGTGGAAATGCGCCGGGTAGACGTCGCCGATCGTCTCGCGCAGCTTGGCAAGCTTCTGGGCGCGCACTTCGGTGGCGTCGGAGGAGAGGGTGGTTTCGGTCTTGTCGGTCATCGTTCGTTCCTATCGGTGCCTACTGCTCCCTCATTCCTGTGCTTGTCACAGGAATCCGGCCACGACGCGTCTGCGTCGTGAATGAGTCCCCGCGCCCAAGGACTTGGGCTTGCTGGATCCCTGTGACAAGCACAGGGATGAGGGGCCGAGAGGGTGGTGTTCATTCCAATACAATTCTGCGTTCGAGCAGCCGTCTGTTACTTTGGCCCGACCAGCGCCGCCACGGCCTGCGCCGCCAGCTTCAGACGCTGGCGCACGACCGAGCGGCCGAGGATGGCCATAGAGTCGAACAGCGGCAGCGAGCGCGACGAGCCGGAGACGGCGACGAAGAGCGGCGCGACGATGACCTTGAGCTTCTTGCCCATGCGGTCGGCGATGGCGCGTAGTTCGGCTTCGATCGCCTCGACGTTCCATTCGAGGATCTTTTCCAGATCCGGCTGCACGGTGTTGAGGATCTCGAGGATCTCTTCCGGCGGCGACTTGATCTTGGCGAAGGCCGAGGGATCGAGATTGAGATCGGATTTCAGCAGGAAGCCCATCAGCTCCGGCAGTTCGCCGAGCTTGGAAATGCGCGACTGCGACAAGCCCAGGCCGGCCTTGAGGCGGTCGTTTTCCATCGCCCAGGTCAAGACGCGGTCGCGGAACTCTTCTTCCGACATCTTCTCGCGGATCCAGCGGCCGTTCAGCCAGTCGAGCTTCTGGATATCGAAGATGGCGCCGGCCTTGGAGAGGTTCTCGGGGTCGAACTTTTCGACGAGGTCTGCAATGGTCAGCAGTTCCTCGCCTTCGGCGATCTGCACGAAGAACAGGCCGAGGAAGTTCATCAACGCTTCGGGGATATAGCCGAGCGCCGAGTAATAGGAGATCGAGGTCGGGTTCTTGCGCTTCGACAGCTTCGACTTGTCGGCGTTGCGCATCAAGGAGAGGTGCATGAACACCGGCTCGTCCCACTCGAAATAGCGATAGAGCAGGATGTGCTTCGGCACCGACGACAGCCACTCCTCGCCGCGGGCGACGTGGGTGATCTTCATCAGATGGTCGTCGATGACGTTGGCCATGTGATAGGTCGGCATGCCGTCGCCCTTGATCAGCACCTGCATGTCGACCGAATCCCACGGGATCGAAACGTCGCCGTAGACGCCGTCGGTGAAGTCGCAGGAACCTTCGGTCGGGATCTTCATGCGGATGACCGAGCTCTCGCCCGATGCCATCTTGGCGCTGACTTCGTCCGCCGAATATTTCAGGCACAGGCCGTCATACTTCGGCGGCTTGCCAGAGCTGCGCTGGGCTTCGCGCATTTCGGTCAGGCGTTCGGGCGTGCAGAAACAGCGGAAGGCGTGGCCCTTGTCCAGGAGTTGCTGGGCGTAGGGCTGGTACATGTCCTTGCGGTCGGACTGGCGATAGGGGCCGTAGGGGCCGCCGACATCGGGGCCTTCCGTCCACTCTAGGCCGCACCACTTCAGCGCATCCAGAACCTTGGTCTCGAACTCCGGCGTCGAGCGCGTCGCGTCGGTATCCTCAATGCGCAGGATGAACTCGCCGCCGTGCTTCTTGGCGAACAGGTAGTTGAAGAGTGCGATATATGCGGTGCCGACATGCGGCTCGCCGGTCGGCGAGGGAGCAATGCGGACGCGGACGCCGGAAGCTGTCATTTTATGTGCCCGTCAAATAAATGCCGGACGGCTTTCAAAGGAGAAAGCGACGCTCGGCCGGAAAGAATGCAGATAACTGGATCAGGAAACCGGCCGGAAAAGGGTATCCTGCGCGCTTGCCCGGCCAATTGCCCGTTTGGCTGGCTTTAAGGCCATATTCGGCCGCGGACGTCAAGGAAAATGCCGTCCGCGGGCATGGGCGGCATCGTCAGGTCACCGGGTCAGGCGACGGGCCAGACCCAGAGAAGCAGCGGCACGCTGACGAGGATGATGAGCAGCGACAGCGGCAGGCCAAGGCGGGGATAATCGCTGAAGCGATAGCCGCCGGGGCCAAAGACAAGCGTGTTGCACTGGTGGCCGATCGGGGTAAGAAAATCGCAACCGGCGCCGATCGCCACCGCCATCAGGAAGGCGTCCGGCCTGTATCCGAGGGTTTGCGCGAAACTGGCGGCGATCGGCGCCATGACCAGCACGGTGGCGGCGTTGTTGAGGAACGGCGTCACTGCCATGGCGGTGATCAGGATCAGTGCCAGCGCTCCGTAATGCGGCATCTGCGCGGCAAGGTGGCCGAGCCAGCCGGCGATCAGCTCGCTGCCGCCCGTCGTTCGCAGCGTATCGGAGACCGGGATCAAGGCTGCAAGCATGATCAGGATCGGCGCGTCGAGCGCCTTGTAGACATCGACCAGCGGGATGACCCGGAAAACGACCATGGCGAGTGCCGCACAAAAGAAGGAGACGGCGACGTGTACGACGCCCGTCGCGGTGGCGGCCATGGCGGTGATGAGTATCAGGAGCGGCACGTAGGCTCGGCGCGAGGTACCGAGCATGATGTCGCGCTGCGCAAGCGGCAGGCATGCGAATTCCTGAAGGAAGGCGGGGAGATTACGCCGGCTGCCTTGCAACACCAGCACGTCGCCGGCGCGCAACCTGACTTCGCTTAGCCGTTCGTTCAGCCTGTGGCCTTTGCGGGAGACGGCGAGAAGATTGACGCTGCGGCGGTTGGAGAGCGACAGCTGCCGCGCCGACCAGCCGACAAGCTGCGACTCGGAAGCGACGATCGCCTCGATCGAGATCAGATCGTTGCGCTCGGCGGGATCGGCGATCGGCTTGCCCGAGAGTTTGAGCTTGGCGTTGGAGACAATGCGGTCCAGCGCGTCGGGACTTCCTTCGAGCAATAATGTGTCGCCGTTCCTGAGTTCGATATCGGGAAAGGGCGAGAGGCGGGTATGGCCGCGCAGGATCGCGGTTGCCACGGCATCGCCGTCGCCGAGTTTCAGCAAGTCGCTGAGCGGCTTGCCCTCGGCGGTCGATTCCTCTGCCACCGTGGCTTCGGAGAAGTAGGCCTTGGCGTCGAGAGCTTCTTCCAGCGACGGGTTTTCGTTCTTCCGCTCGGGCACCAGCCAGTGGAAGAAGATCAGGAAGGTAACGCCAACAAACGCCAGCGTCGCGCCGACCGGGGTGAAGTCGAACATGGTGAAGGGTGTGCCTGTTATCTCGCCGCGAAGGCGCGAGACGACAATGTTCGGCGATGTGCCGATCTGCGTCATCAGGCCGCCGAGCAGGGCGGCAAAACTCATCGGCATCAGATAGAGCGAAGGCGACTTGCCGCTCTTGCGGGCGAACTGGAAGGCGACCGGAATCATGATCGCCAGCGCGCCGATATTCTTGATGAAGGCCGAGAGCACGGCGACGACGATCAAAAGCAGTGCCAACTGGGCATGCAGCGTGTCCAGATTGGGAAAGAAGCGCTGGATCGCGGTATCGACGATGCCGGAACGGGCGACGCCGGCGCTGACGACAAGCGCGCTGCCGACGATGATGACGATGTCGTCGCTGAAGCCCGAAAAGGCCTGCTCAAATGGCACGAGCCCAACGGCAACGGCCAGCACGAGTGCGCAGCAGGCCACAAGATCGTAACGAAACCGGTCCCAGATGAAGACCGCCATCATCAAGCCGATGACGCCGAAGGCGAGGAGCTGCTGTGTTGTCATGCTATTCCGGGGACAGGGATCGGGCGCCGGGCGGACACCCGGTGTCAGCGGATAACTGGACCGCGTGCGATACACTTCAATGGCTTGGGCCTGGCAAATTCATGAGGCACCCGGCGTTTGGGGCCTCGCTCGCATTGAGATCCTGTTCCCAGCGGGTATATGGATGCTTGCAGGGCGACGGCGCCGCCGAGGAGCAAACATGGGCAATAAGACGCGCGAGACCGCAGTGGACAACGACAGGCGGAATGAGGGCGCACCCGATACGGTCGCGCTTCTGAAAGCGATTGCCGATAGTCCGAGACGCGACAACTCCAGTTATCACGAAACTATGGCGCGGGCGCGCCAGGCATTCGAGGCGGCTGAGGCCGCGCTTGGTCGCCCGGTGCGGGTCAAGACCAAGAGCCGTCGGAAACGCAACGGCGACTATGTCTTGAAGCTGACCTTCAAGCCGGCCAAATGACCGGCGTTATGCCGACCCGGGCGTGAAGGCCAGCAGGTAGACGGCTGCCATAACAACGGCGATGACGAAGATGATGGGGACGAACCGCGACATGCCGCGGCGGGCTTTTTTCTCTGTGCTTTTCATGCAGACCAAACCGCCGAACCGCGGAATTTGTTCCACATTTTCTGATTGCGATGCTTGATCGGCCGGTGCCTCAACGGATCTCCAGCGCCTTGCGCTGTGTCAGCCAAACGATCAGCGCGAAGGCGACGAGCACCATGCCGCCTGCCGCCACGAACACCCATCCGCCATGCTCCCACAGCACGCCGGCCAGCGTCGAGCCGATGGCGCCGCCGACGAAGTTGCTGGCGACGAAGGCGGTGTTGAGCCGGCTTCTGGCGTTCGGGTCGATCGAGAACAGACGCGTCTGATTGAGGACGTTGAGGCCCTGGATGGCGATATCGAGCAGCAGGACGGCGACCAGAATCGGAATGATGCGGGTGGCGCCGAAGCCGGCGATCACCAGCGAGACGAGGGCCAATACCAACGCCGCTCCGGTGGCCTTCACCGACCAACCTCTATCATGCAGCCACCCGGCGCGCTGGGCGGCAAGGGCACCGGCGAGGCCGACGAGACCGACGAGGCCGATCTGGCTGACGGAGTAATTGAAGGGGGCGGAGCTGAGCAGGAAGGTCAGGCCGGTCCAGAACATGGTGAAAACGGAAAAGCCGCTGGCGCCGATAACGAGCGTGATCTGCACGGCGCGATGTTGGCGCACCGTCGAGAATACCGATTTGAGCAGCGTGCCGTAGGCTACGGCAGGGCGTGGCCGTTCGGCGGGAAGGGCGCATGCCACGAGGGCGGCGAGCAGCACGATGAAGATGGCGGCCGCGATGTATATGGCGCGCCATCCGAGCGCGTCGGCGAGGAAGCCGCTGATGGTTCGCGACAGGAGGATGCCCGAGATCAGGCCGGAGACGATGGTGCCGACGACGCGGCCGCGTTGTTCCGGCCTGGCGAGATCGCCGGCAAGCGGGGTCAGCAGCTGTCCGGCGACGGTGGTGAGGCCAAGCGCGGCCAGCGCTGCGAGCAGAGCACCGAAGCTCGGCGCCAGCGCGCAGGCGGCCAGCGCCACGGCGGAACAGAGCATGATTGCCGGGATCAGCCTGCGCCGGTTCAGCGTGTCGCCGAGCGGCACGATCAGCAGGATGCCCAGGGCATAGCCGATTTGGGTCATGGTGATCAGCGCGCCGGCAGTGCCGATCGAGACGCCGAGCGAGGCGGCGATATCCGAGAGCAGCGGCTGCGCCCAATAGAGATTGCCGACGGCGGCGCCACCCGAAATCGCAAACAGCAGCGTCAGCGGGCGGGACATGCCGGGTGCGACCGGGCGTTCAGTCTGGGAGATGGTCATGCCGTCTCTTTAGGGGCCGGTTGAAGGAGCGACAAGGGCAATTCCCGGCGATGCGCGAGCAGTTGCACCCTCCGCCGATCAACAAGTCGCGATCGACTTTGCCTCGCTATCGCTGGATTTCGGCCAGCGCCCGGCGCAGCGGCAGGTCGGAAATCTGGATCAGGCCGGAGAAGGGAATGTCCATGTCGAGAACCAGATAGATGGATGCCGAAATCAGGAAGGCAGCGATGATGAACATGGCGACGATGATGATGTTGCGCGGCGCGCGATAGCCGAAACTCGCGAAGATCAGGATCAGCCATGCCAGCAACATGACGATCAGCGGCCTCGGGATGACGCCTTCCGACTGCTCGACCAGGATCCAGCGTTGCTCGACGATTTTCTGATAGTGCTGGCGGGCGTCGTTCCACAGCGCGATGTGTCCGGGGTCGGTGGGGGTGAGCAGCGCCAGGCTGTTGCCGACCTCGTTAAGCGCGAATTCGGAGGTCGGGTCGCCCTTGACGAGCGGGTCGATGTTCTCTGGCGCCGCGCCGAGCGCCTTCTCGACATAGACGGCGAGCCGCTGCTTGGTCTCGTTGGCCTCCAGCCCGTAGGTCCTCAAGGTCTGGTCGAACAGGATGATCTGGGTAGCGAACGAGTGGACGTTGCTGTCGATGCCTTCGAACGTGTTCTTCGCGGAGTTGATCATCAAGCTGAACACCAGCGAGGTCATCACCACGAAGATGTTGGCGACCAGCCGGACGACGGCGTTGGTCTCGTCCTGGCGGTGGTGCATCGGCAGTTTCGAATAGGTGAGCATGGTGCCGATCGAGGCAGCGATCAGGCAGACGCAGATGAAGGCCGCCAAAAACACTTCCCGAGACATTGCGCTCTCCCCGCTGCCGCCACGATGGAAACTATATGCTTTGCAGGATTTTGTCAGCGCTCCTCCATCGGCGCTGGACAAACAGAGCAGCGGGTATAGCTTCCGCATCGCAATTTCATATTGGAGAACTGTGATGACCGATGTTTTGAGTGTGCCGGTGAAGCTTGCCGATGGCCGCGAAACGACGCTGGACGAATACCGTGGCAAGGTGGTGCTGGTCGTCAACGTCGCCTCCAAGTGCGGGCTGACGGTGCAGTACGAAGGGCTGGAGAAGCTCTATGAGGACAAGCGCGAGCGCGGCTTCGAGATTGCCGCTTTCCCTGCCAACAACTTCAAGGGCCAGGAGCCAGGCACGGACGCGGAGATCGTCGAATTCTGCACGCTGACCTATGACGTGAAATTCCCGATCTTCTCGAAGATTTCCGTCAAGGGAGACGATCAGCACCCGCTCTACAAGCTCTTGACGGGAACCGGCCTGCCGACGACCGGCGAGGGCCCGATGCGCGAGAAGCTGAAGGAGCGCGGTCTTGTCGACGGCAGTGACGCAGACGTGCTGTGGAACTTCGAAAAATTCCTGATCGGCCGCAACGGCAAGATTGTTGCCCGCTTCGCGCCGGATGTTACCGCCGACGACCAGCGGCTGGTGCAGGCGATCGACAAGGAACTGGCGGCTGGCTGACAGCTGAAGTGTTGAATGAGAAAGGGCGCGGCTTGCTGGCCGCGCCCTTTTCGTTTGTTGTGAATGCCGTTGCTAGTGAACGGTGTCCTGCTTGGCCGCTTCGCGCTTTCGCTTCTTGGCGTTGCGGGCAAACATGTTGAGCACCTCGACCAGCGCCGAGAAGGCCATGGCGGCGTAGACGTAGCCCTTGGGAACGTGGAAACCCATGCCTTCGGCGATCAGCGTCGTGCCGATCATCATCAGGAAGCCGAGCGCCAGCATGACGATGGTCGGGTTCTTCTCGATGAAGTTGGCAAGCGGCGTGGCGGCGACCAGCATGACGGTAACGGCGGCAACGACGGCAACCACCATGATCGGAAGGTGCGGCGTCATGCCGACGGCGGTGATGATGCTGTCGACCGAGAAGACGAGGTCGAGCACCAGGATCTGGCCGATGACGGCGGCGAAGCTGGTGGTGACCGCATTGGCCGCCGCATCGTTTTCATGTTCGGCGGGGTCCACCGAGTGGTGGATTTCCTTGGTGGCCTTCCACAACAGGAACAGGCCACCGGCGATCAGGATCATGTCCTTCCAGGAGAAGCCGTGGCCGAACAGGTCGAAGACCGGCGTCGTCAGCTTGACGATCCACGCCACGGTGCCGAGCAGGGCCAGACGCATGATCAGGGCCAGGCCGATACCGACCTTGCGGGCCTTTTCACGGTGTTCAGGTGGCAGCTTGTTGGTGAGAATGGAAATGAAGATCAGGTTGTCGATCCCGAGGACCACTTCCATCACCACCAGGGTGACGAGGGCCACCCAGGCGGCCGGGTCCTGAACGAGCATCATGATGTCTTGCATCTATGTATATCCCCTTGCGCCACATTAGCGGTCGCTCGAATGTAAGGTTGCGCCGCAGCTTGGCAAGCGCGCAAGGGGGTATACGAAAGCTGGTCAGGTTTTATTCCCCGACAGAACGTTTGGCGGCATAGCGTCGCCATGTCGCCTTACAATTCAGCGGTCGTTGCGGACGCCGTAAGTCGCCATGAACATGCGGACGGCGCCGTTGATGACGCGCTCCGCTTCCTGTCGCGATGGCGGCTTTTCCATGCTGCCGAACAGGCGGAACTTGAAGAAGCTGCCGCTCGAAAGATCGAGAAACTGGGCAGCGGCCAGATCGATGTCGGCGATGTCGAGCTTGCCGGCATCCACGTAGCGCACGAGGTAGTCGCGCAGGATGGTGCGCAGATTTTCCGGGCCGTTGAAGAAACGCTGGCAAAGCGCCGGCATCCGGTCACGGACGCCAAGCACGGTGCGCATCGCGCTGATGACCTTTTCGTCCGTCAGGTGCGCAACAAAGCCGACGCCGAAATCGTGGAGACCGGTCTCGATATCCTCGTGCTCTTCGAGCGTGGTTCGCATGGCCGCGACGAACGCGGCGCGCTCGCTCTCGATCATCGCCGCGAAGAGTTCCTCCTTGTTGGCGAAATAGACGTAGAGCGTTCCCTTCGAGACACCGGCCTCGCGTGTCACGTCGTTCATGCTCGCGGCATCGAAGCCGAGCTTCATGAAGACGCGGCGGGCGCCGTCGAGAATTTGCTTGCGCTTGGCAGGGTCTTCTCCTGCAGCCCATCTGCCTCCGCTCGATGGTGACTCCCCCACGGACATATCGGAAAGCTCTGTCATAGCTCCTTAACCATATTCGCACGTGCGAATGTTTCGTTAACAAAATCGAACCGGGTGGTTCGATACATCTTGATATGAACGTTAAAAGGTTCTATGTCAACTAAACCGAACCGTTCAGTTCGATCTGTTTCACTCGTTTGTACCGGTAGTTTCTCATGTCGTCCAACCAGAACGCCAATGTCGCCCGCATTGTCAGCAAGACCGCTGATGCCGAAGGCGAGGCACAGGAAGCCGTCGTCACCACAGCCGAAGCGCCGCGCACACCGCAGACGCCTGCGGCCTTGCAGGCCGCACCCGCCGCGCCTGACGTCAAGAAAAAGAAGCGCAGCCCGGTGCTTCCGATCCTCGGACTGGTGCTCTTGGCCGGCGTCGCTTGGTATGGCTATGAGTGGTTCACGACCGGCCGGTTCATGGTTTCCACCGACGACGCCTATATCGAAGGCGATATCGCCACGATCTCGCCGAAGGTGACGGGTTACGTCGCCAAGGTGAACGTGGTCGCCAACCAGCAGGTCAAGGCCGGCGACGTTCTCGCCACGCTTGATGACGGCGACTACAAGCTGGCGCTGGAGCAGGCGCAGGCCTCGCTCGACACCGAAAAGCTGTCGCTGCAGCGCATCGACGCGCAGATTGCCGGCGGCGAGGCTAGCCTCGATCAGGCCAAGGCGCAGAAGGTGGCGCTCGAGGCGACCGTTCGCGGCGCGCAGATCACCCAGACCCGTGCGAGCGACCTGCAGGCCAAGTCGGTCGGCACCACGGCATCGCTCGATACCGCCAATATCTCTCTCGATCAGGCCCGCGCCAATCTCGTCGGCGGCGACGCCGCGATTGCGTCGGCCGAAGCCAACGTCACGCTGCTGCACGCCCAGCGCCGCGAAGCCGAAGGCACGATCCGCCAGCTCGGGCTTGCCCGCGACAAGGCCGCGCGCGACCTTTCCTTCACCATCCTGAAGGCGCCGTATGACGGCATCGTCGGCAATCGCTCCGTTCAGGAAGGCGACCTGGTTTCGCCCGGCCAGCGCCTGATGGCGCTGGTGCCGGTACGCGAGCTCTATATCGACGCGAACTTCAAGGAAACGCAGATCCAGCACCTGGTCCCCGGCTCCAAGGTCAACGTCCATGTCGATGCCTATGACGATCACGCGATCGTCGGCACCGTCGAGTCGATCTCGCCGGCTTCGGGCTCGGTGTTCTCGCTGCTGCCTCCGGAAAACGCGACCGGCAACTTTACCAAGATCATCCAGCGCGTGCCGGTGCGTATCGCCCTGCCGCAGGATGCGCTTGATACCGGTCGTCTCCGCGCCGGCCTCAGTGTCGTCGTCGACGTCGATACGCGCACGGCGCCCGACGCTTCCAAGTAATCGCTTTCAAGTAATCCTGCCGCAAGCAATTGCAGCGGCACGCAATATCGTCTGACGAGGTGGGCCCATGGCCACGAGCGTAACAGCAGGATCCGTTCCGGCCAATCCGGCCGATGCGGATGCGATGGACCCACGCAAGCTGATCGCGTTCTTCGCGATGGTGGTCGGCATGTTCATGTCGATCCTCGACATCCAGATCGTGTCGGCGTCGCTGGCCGAAATCCAGGCCGGCCTCAGCGCCGGCACGGACGAGATCGGCTGGGTGCAGACCTCATACCTGATCGCCGAAGTCATCATGATCCCGCTGTCGGGCACGCTGGCGCGGATCATCTCGACCCGCTACCTCTTCGCCTTCTCGGCGGCCGGCTTTACCGCGGCCAGCGCGCTTTGCGCGACCGCGACCAACATCGACCAGATGATCGTCTACCGCGCCATCCAGGGTTTTATCGGCGGCGGCATGATCCCGTCGGTGTTCGCGGCGGCCTTCACCATCTTCCCGGCCTCCAAGCGCTCGATCGTCTCGCCGATCATCGGCCTGATCGCGACGCTGGCGCCGACCATCGGGCCGACCGTCGGCGGCTATCTCAGCCATGCTTTCTCTTGGCACTGGCTGTTCCTGGTCAACATCATTCCCGGCATCATCGTCACCATCGTCACGTGGAATTTCATCGATTTCGACAAGCCGGAATTCTCGCTGATCAAGAAGTTCGACTGGTGGGGCCTTTTGTCGATGGGCGTGTTCCTCGGTGCGCTGGAATACGTGCTGGAGGAAGGCAATTCGAACGACTGGTTCAACGACAGCCATATCGTCATGGGTGCCATCGCGTCGATGATCGGTTGCGTCGTGTTTTTCTATCGCGCCTTCAAGGTGGATTTCCCGGTGGTGGATCTCAGGGCCTTCAGCAATCGAAACTTTGCGGTCGGCTCGTTGTTTTCCTTCGTCATGGGTATCGGCCTCTATGGGCTGACCTACATCTACCCGCTCTATCTCGGGCGCATCCGCGGCTACGATTCGCTGATGATCGGCGAGACCATGTTCGTCTCCGGCCTGGCGATGTTCTTCACCGCGCCGATCGCCGGCAAGCTGTCGACCAAGATGGACCTCAGGATGATGATGGTGCTCGGCTTCATGAGCTTTGCCGCCGGCACCTGGATCATGACAGGCGTCACCACAGACTGGGACTTCTACGAGCTGCTGATACCGCAGCTGCTGCGCGGCTTCGGCCTGATGATGTGCATGGTGCCGATCAACAACATCGCGCTCGGCACGATGCCGCCCGCCCGCATGCGCGGCGCCTCGGGCCTGTTCAACCTGACACGTAACCTCGGCGGCGCCGTCGGTCTGGCTGTCATCAACACGCTGCTCACCAACCGGCAGGACGTCCACTACCAGCGCATCCGCGAGGGTCTCGACTGGGGCAACCCGATGGCGAACGACCAGATCAAGTCGATGACCTCGAACTACGATGCCTATGGCATGGATGGTGCGGCGGTGGCGATCAAGCAGATGGTCGGCATGGTGACGAAGCAGGCGATGGTGATGTCGTTCAGCGATATCTTCGTGATCCTCACGGTCCTTTTCGTGGCGATGATCCTCGGGATCGTGCTGATCGACAAACCAGCGCCGCAGGGTGGCGCCGGCGGTGGCGGCGGCCACTGACATCAGACTGTCGGAATAATGACGCCGGCTTGGGAAACCAAAGCCGGCGTTTTTGCGTATAGTCGTCGATATCACCGGGATCGACGCCGCTTCATGATCAAAGCCTCCGCCAAACTTCTCGCGCTTCTCTCCGTCGTGTTCTCCATCGCCGTCAGCCAAGTCCTCGCCGTCGCCCCGTCGGCGGACGAAGAACGGATCGATGTCGGCGGCTACAGGATGAACAGCCTCTATCTCAGGGCGAAGAAGCCGCAGCTGCCGCCTATCGTGTTCATCCACGGCGCCAGCGCCAATCTCTACGATCCGGTGTTTTCGTTCCGCGAAAAGCTGGAGGGCCGCGCCGACCTTTTGTTTGTCGATCGCCCCGGTCACGGCCGATCCGATCGCGGCGGGCCGGAGAACGCGTTTCCCGACGGGCAGGCGGATGCGATCGCGGCGCTGATAAAGAAGCGCGGCATCGGCAAGGCTGTTATCGTCAGCCATTCCTTCGGCGGCGCGGTGGCGGCGGCCTTCGCGTTGCGTCATCCCGACATGGTGCTCGGCCTCGTCTTCCTGTCGCCGGCCGTCTATCCATGGCCGGGCGGTATCGCCTGGTACTACGATGCGGCCAAGGTGCCCGTCTCAGGCGCCCTGTTCAGCGCGCTTGTCGTGCCGCCAGTGGGGCTGGCGATGATCAACGGTGCGACGCGCTCGGTGTTCGCGCCCAATCCGCGGCCGCCGGGCTATATCACCAAGGCGAGGGCGCTGCAGGCGCTGGGACCGAAGGCGTTCCGCGACAATGCCATCGACGTCGCCAACCTGCTGGAATGGACGAAGACGAATTCGCCGCAATACGGCCGCATCGCCGCGCCGACGGTTATCATCACGGGCGATACCGACAGCGTTGTCTCGCCCGATATCCACTCTCGCCACCTTGCCCGCGTCATCAAGGGCGCACGTCTGCTCGTCATCCACAACATGGGCCACAAGTCCGACTACGTCGCCCGCGATCTTGCCGTCGCGGCGATCGAGACGGTGGCCGGCAAGCCGCGAGACCTCAGGAAAATGGCGGCCGCGCTGGAAACCAGCGTCGCCGGCGACCACGAGAAATAGACCGCCGGGAACGCAAAATATCGGCCTCGCCGAATTTCTGATTTACGTACATCAAATTTGGCGCTAAAGGTCTCGTCAGGAGGAGTGATGAGGCCAACCGTTCACGATATCGCCGCTGCCGCGGGCGTCAGCCTTGCGACCGTCGACCGGGTGCTGAACCAGCGTCCCGGCGTGCGCGGCGTGACGCGCGACAAGGTCGAGGCTGCCATCCGCGAGATCGGCTATGTCAGGGACGTCGCCGCCGCCAATCTGGCCAAGGGCCGCACCTATCCGTTCGTTTTCATCGTTCCTGCCAGCGACAATTCCTTCATGCACGGGCTGAACGCCGAGGTTCGGGCCGCCGTGGCGCGCTCGCCGGTAGAGCGGACGGACATTCGCACCGTCGAGGTGCCTGCCTTCGATCCGGCAGCGCTGGTCGCCGTGCTCGATCGGCTGGGCGAAGAACGGCCGGCCGGCATAGCGCTTGTGGCGACCGATTCGCCGGAGGTGCGCGAGGCGGTCGATCGGCTGGTTCAATCCGGCATTCCCGTCGTCACCGTCGTTTCCGATCTCACCGGTTCGTTGCGCCATCACTATGCCGGCGTCGATAATATCGCCGCCGGCCGCACGGCGGCGCGGCTGCTCGGGCGGTTTCTCGGCGGCGCCAAGGGCGACATTGCCGTTCTTGCCGGCTCGATGCTGGTGCGCGACCATCGCGAGCGGCTGGAGGGGTTCGCCTCGTTGATCGCGGAAGAATTTCCGGATCTGACGGTTCTGCCTGTCATCGAAGGCCGCGACGACCCTGATATGGCGCACATGCTGGTGGCCGATGCGCTGGCGAAGCGCGACGGAATCATCGGCGTCTACAGCCTCGGCGCCGGTAATCGCGGACTGATCCGGGCGCTGAAGGACAAGGCTGCCGACCGGCGGCTGACTGTCGTCGCGCATGAGCTGACCGCGCATACGCGCGCCGCCCTTCTCGACGGTACGATCGACGCAATCCTGAACCAGGATGCGGGCCACGAGGTGCGCAGTGCCATCCGCGTGCTGAAGGCGAAGGCCGACGGGCTCTCGGTCATCGACGCGCAGGAACGCATCCGTCTCGACATCTTTCTGAAAGACAATCTGCCGTAACGGCAAAGGGAGAAACACATGTATCTGGGTCTCGATCTCGGAACGTCCGGCGTCAAAGCCATGCTGATTGATGGCGATCAGAAGATCATTGGTTCGGCCAACGGTTCGCTGGATGTCTCGCGGCCGCATCACGGCTGGTCGGAGCAGGAGCCGTCGCACTGGATCCGCGCCAGCGAGGAGGCGATCGCGGGGCTGAAGGCGAAGCATCCGAAGGAGCTGGCAGCCGTGAAGGGCATCGGCCTCTCCGGCCAGATGCATGGCGCCACGCTGCTCGACGCCGACGACAAGGTGCTTCGCCCCTGCATCCTCTGGAACGACACGCGCAGCTACGCGGAGGCGGCGGCGCTCGACGCCGATCCGAAATTCCGCAAGCTGACCGGCAATATCGTCTTCCCGGGCTTTACCGCGCCGAAGCTCGCCTGGGTCGTCAAAAACGAGCCTGCGATTTTCGCCAAGGTGGCCAAGGTGCTGCTGCCGAAGGATTATCTGCGGCTGTGGCTGACGGGTGAGCACATCTCCGAAATGTCCGACTCGGCCGGCACCTCGTGGCTCGACACCGGCAAGCGCAAATGGTCGTCGGAGCTGCTCGAAGCCACCGGCCTTGACGAGACGCATATGCCAACGCTGGTCGAAGGTACCGAACAGGCCGGCAAGCTGCGCGGCGAACTGGCCTCGCAATGGGGCATCACCGGTCCTGCCATCGTTGCCGGCGGGGCGGGCGACAACGCGGCGTCGGCCTGCGGCATGGGCACCGTCAGCCACGGCGCGGCCTTCGTATCGCTTGGCACCTCGGGCGTGCTGTTTGCCGCCAACGGCTCCTATCTGCCGAAGCCGGAGAGCGCCGTGCACGCCTTCTGCCACGCGCTGCCCAACACCTGGCACCAGATGGGCGTCATCCTGTCGGCCACCGACGCGCTGAACTGGCATTCGCACGTGACCGGCAAATCGGCCGCCGATCTGACGGCTGAACTCGGCGAGACGCTGAAGGCGCCATCCGGCGTCACCTTCCTGCCCTATCTTTCCGGCGAGCGCACGCCGCACAACGACGCTGCCATCCGCGGCGCCTTCATCGGCCTGGAGCATGAGAGCAGCCGCGTGGTGCTGACCCAGGCGGTGCTCGAAGGCGTATCCTTCGCGATCCGCGACAATCTCGAAGCGCTGCGCTCGGCCGGCACCGACATCTCCCGCGTCACCGCCATCGGCGGCGGCTCGCGCTCGCGCTACTGGCTGGCGTCGATCGCTACTGCACTCGGCGTGCCGGTCGATTTGCCGGCTGATGGCGATTTCGGCGCAGCCTTCGGTGCGGCACGGCTGGGGCTGATCGCGGCGACCGGGGCCGATCCGGTCGCGGTGTGCACGCCGCCCAGGACGGATGGGACGATTGAGCCGGATGCGGCGCTGAGCGGGGCGTATGAGGAGGCCTATGGCCGGTATCGTGCGCTTTATCCGGCGATCAGGTCGCTGGCGCATTGAGGGTTTATAAGAGCTTGCACTGAGCACTGAGCCCCCTCATCCGGCTCTTCCCCTTCTCCCCACCGGGGAGAAGGTGCCCGAAGGGCGGATGAGGGAGCCACACGGTAAAACATTTACGGAACAACACACCCAAGGAGGAGTACCCCATGAGCACCGGATTTTTCGGCGATATCCAGAAGATCAAGTATGAAGGCCCCGACAGCACCAATCCGCTGGCCTTCCGTTATTACCAGCCGGACGAGATCGTTCTCGGCAAGCGGATGGAAGACCATCTGCGTTTTGCGGTCGCCTATTGGCATACCTTCACATGGCCGGGCGGTGACCCCTTTGGCGGGCAGACGTTCCTGCGCCCGTGGTTCGAAGACACGATGCAGGCTGCGAAGCTGAAGGCCGACGTCGCCTTCGAATTCTTCTCGCTGCTCGGCGCGCCTTACTATTGCTTCCATGACGCCGACGTGCGCCCTGAAGGCAAGAATTTTGCCGAGAACACCAGGAACCTGAACGAGATCGTCGACTACTTCGCAGAAAAGCAGGCTGCCACCGGCACCAAGCTGCTCTGGGGCACGGCGAATCTCTTCTCCAACCGCCGCTTCATGTCGGGTGCTGCCACCAACCCGGATCCAGACGTCTTCGCCTTCTCCGCCGCGACCGTAAAGACCTGCCTCGACGCGACGCAGCGGCTCGGCGGTGAGAACTACGTGCTGTGGGGCGGCCGCGAAGGCTACGAGACGCTGCTGAACACCGACCTGAAACGCGAACTCGACCAGATGGGCCGCTTCCTCAACCTCGTGGTCGAGTACAAGCACAAGATCGGCTTCAAGGGCCAGATCCTGATCGAGCCGAAGCCGCAGGAGCCGACCAAGCACCAGTACGACTACGACGTCGCGACGGTCTACGGCTTCCTGAAGAAGAATGGCCTCGAAAACGAAGTGAAGCTCAACATCGAGCAGGGCCACGCGATCCTCGCCGGCCATTCCTTCGAGCACGAGCTGGCGCTTGCAAACGCGCTCGGCATCTTCGGCTCGATCGACATGAACCGCAACGACTACCAGTCCGGCTGGGACACCGACCAGTTCCCGAACAACGTGCCTGAAATGGCGCTGGCCTACTACCAGGTCCTGGCCGGCGGTGGCTTCACCTCGGGCGGCACCAACTTCGATTCGAAGCTGCGCCGCCAGTCGCTTGACCCGGCCGACCTCCTGATCGGCCATATCGGCGGTATGGATTGCTGCGCTCGCGGCCTGAAGGCTGCGGCGAAGATGATCGAGGACAAGGCGTTGTCGCAGCCGCTCGCCAACCGCTATGCCGGCTGGGATTCGGCGGAAAGCCAGAAGATGCTGCGCGGCGAATACTCGCTCGGCGAGATCGCCGCCCGCGTCGAAAGCCAGGACATCAACCCGCAGCCGCGTTCCGGCCAGCAGGAACTGCTGGAGAACGTGGTCAATCGTTACGTCTGATCGACGGCCGGTTGCTGCATAGAGAGGCCGGGACGCGTGGGTGTCCCGGCCTTCTCAGTTCAACCCGGAGTGCTCTAAAATACCTTCCGGAGGATGAGGAACAGCACGAAGGCGATGGCGATGGAGGCCGGCAGTGTCAGCACCCAGGCTACCAGCATGTTGCGGACCGTGGACCATTGCAGGCCTGATCCGTTGGCCGCCATTGTTCCGGCGACGCCCGAAGACAGCACATGGGTGGTGGAGACCGGCAGGCCAAGGCTGTCAGCGGCGCCGATGGTGACCATGGCGACGACTTCGGCGGCGGCGCCCTGACCGTAGGTAAGGTGGGTCTTTCCGATCTTTTCCCCGACGGTGATGACGATCCGCTTCCAGCCGACCATGGTGCCGAGGCCGAGCGCGATGGCGACGGAGACCTTCACCCAGAGCGGAATGAACTTGGTCGCGTTGTCGACGGCCTTGTGATAGGCCGTGACGGCCTGCAGATCCGGCGCATCCATTGCCAGCAGCTTCTTCTTGTCGATCAGTTTCAGCGCTTCACCGATCAAGTAGATGTCATTGCGGACGTTGCTGACCAGATGGGTGGGGACGGCTTCCAGTGTCGGGAAACCGGCAACTTCGGCGCTGGTGGCGTGGATGAACTGCTGCAGGGCGGGTGTCGTCGCGTCGCTCCAGTTCTTGTTCTTCACGGCATTGCTGACCTCGACGCGGAAATCGGTCACGGTCACGCCTGGCTTCACATATTTGCCGAGTGCCGTTTCAACTTGCGCTGACGCGGACTTGTAGGCTTCGAGATAATTGACGTCGGGCGTGCGGTTGAGCGCGAAGGCGGTCGGGACCAGGCCGATCAAGATCAGCATGATCAGGCCCATGCCCTTCTGCCCGTCGTTCGAGCCATGGGCGAAGCTGACGCCGGTGCAGGTGAAGATCAGCAAAGCGCGGATCCACAGCGGCGGCGGCTTGTTGCCTTTCGGCTCCTCATAAAGCGCTTTGTTGCGGACCAGATATTTCATCACCAGCAACAGGATGGCAGACATGCCGAAGCCGATCAGCGGCGAAATCAGCAGCGACAGGCCGATATTGGTTGCCTGCGACCAGTCGACGCCACTGGTGGCGCTGCCTGCGGGTGCCAGGAACTGGTTGGCAAGGCCGACGCCGATGATCGAGCCGACCAGCGTGTGCGAGCTGGAAGAGGGGAGGCCCAGATACCAGGTGCCGAGGTTCCAGAGGATCGCGGCAATCAGCAGCGCGAAGACCATGGCAAGGCCCGAACCCGAACCGACCTGCAGGATGAGCTCCACCGGTAGCAGCGCCAGAATGCCGAAGGCAACGGCGCCGCTCGACATCAAGACGCCGAGGAAGTTGAAGAAGCCGGACCAGACCACGGCAAATTCCGCGGGCATCGACCTCGTATAAATGACCGTCGCGACCGCGTTGGCGGTATCGTGGAAACCGTTGACAAATTCGAAGCCGAGCGCGATCAGCAACGCCAGGCCAAGCAGCAGCCACGGCACGGCAACGGCACTGGTGAGGTCGCGGCCGAGTGCATAGGCAACATAGCCAAGCCCGGCAAGAAGGAGAATGACGACGGCTGGCAGGAACCACTTGCCCGAGCCGGAGCCATGCAGCGGATGGCTGTCGCGATCGCGGTGAACAGTCTCGTTGGTGACGTCTGCCATGTCGGTCTCTCCGTTCTGAAGCCGCCCATCCGAATTAGGCCCGCTCGATGAACCTCTCATGACAATCGTCAAATCCAACGCTCATTGATGTTGCGATTTCAAGCCTGTGGACGAATGGCTCAGGCATCGGCCGCCTGCCTTGAGAGCCACCCGCTGCCGGACGCGGTGACCTGTTAAATCGCGGCAGTTCCGTCGCAGAGCCTCATTGCGGACACTTCCGATATGAGCTCTATTGCACGCGATATTTCGCATGCCTGATCGGGAGGATCACCATGAGTTTGCCGTTTCAACTTGCCGCCTGCGCGGAAATGATCTGGCGCGACCGCCCGATCGAGTGGCGTGCCTCGCGGCTGAAGGAGATGGGTTTCGGCGTCGGGCTGTGGAACTGGCCCGAGCATGATCTTGCGAAGCTCGAAGCTACAGGCGCGACCTTCACCATCATGAACGGGTATCTTGCCGGCCGCCTGACAGACGACGAGGGCGCGGCGGAATTGCTGAAAACCGCGCGCGAGACCGCCAAGGTCGGCAAGCGCCTCGGCGTCCAGCGTCTCAACCTGCATGGAACCGGTCTCGGCGACGGTGGCCTGCCGGTGCAGCCGATCGAGGTGGTGACCGGTCCGATGTGGCTGAAGGCGCGCGACACGCTTTGCCGGATCGTTGATTTGGCCGAAGAGGAGGACGTGACTTTCACGCTCGAAAACCTCAACCTCCCGGTTGATCACCCCGGCGTACCGTTCGGCCGGGCCGAGGATACGCTGGCGCTGGTCGCCAGCGTCGATCATCCGCGCCTGCGGCTCAATCTCGATCTCTACCACGCCCAGATCGGCGAGGGGAACCTGATCGAGCTTTGCCGAAAGAGCCTGCCGTGGATTGGCGAAATCCAGGTCGCCGACGTCCCCGGCCGCATGGAGCCGGGAACGGGCGAGGTCAACTGGAAGGGCATCGCGCGGGCGCTGAAAGCGATGGGCTATGCCGGTCCGGTTGGCATGGAGGCGTTCGCGTCGGGCGATCCGGAGCTGGCGCTCGCGGCATTTCGCGAGGCGTTTACTGTATAGGTCTCGCCTACTGCGGCGCCAGTGTTTCCAGTTCCTTGAGCCTGTTGAGCGCCGCTTGTTGTCGCAACATGCCGTAGTTGATGTTGCTGGCGTTGAGCGTGCTGCCGCCCTGGGACGGGAACTGATCGAAATCGGCGAAGAACTCCTTGAGCTTCCCTTGTATGGGCACGAGCAGCCACATGTTTCGCGCCAGGAACTCGATGGCGCCCCCGCCTTCCTCCAGCCCCCGTTCGTAGGGGTCCATTCGCAGGTTGGCGATCAGCGCCCATGCCGGGGCCTCGCGCACGCCGGTGGCGATGTTGCCATGCGCTACGGCGAAACTCAGCTTCCAGTCGTTCCAGCGGATGGCGTTGAGATTTCCGCCTTGGTCGAAATAGTAGACCGTATCGCGTGGTGGCTCCTTCGATTCGGCCTTGAGGAGAGACGTCAGGTCATAGCCGTCTAGATGGACCTTGAAGTTCTTTCCGTTGGCCGCGAAGCCGGTCTTCATCTGCTCCTTGAGATCGGGGATACCCGCCGCTGCAGCAAAGGTCGGCATCCAGTCCATCAGCGTGACGATCTCGTTGACCTGGGTGCCCGGCTTCACCACGCCCGGCCAGCGCACCATCATCGGAATGCGGAAACCGCCTTCCCATGTCGTGCCCTTTTCGCCGTGAAACGGCGTCATTGCGCCATCCGGCCAAAGGGCGATCTCGGCGCCGTTGTCGGTGGTGTAGAGAACGATGGTGTTGTCGGCGATGCCGAGGTCGTCGAGCTGTTTCAGCAGTTCGCCGACCATGCCGTCATGCTCGACCATGCCATCGGCATGGATGCCCTTGCCGGTCTTGCCCTCGGAATCGGGTTTCAGGTGGGTGAAGATGTGCATGCGCGTCGCGTTGAACCAGACGAAGAAGGGTTTGTCGGCCTTGTGCTGCCGGTCGATGAAATCCTTTGCCGCTGTCAGGAATTCCTCGTCGACCGTTTCCATGCGCTTGGTCGTCAGCGGGCCGGTGTCCTCGATCTTGCCGTCGGCCTTGGAATGGATGACGCCGCGCGGGCCGAACTTCTTCCTGAACTCCGGGTCCTTCGGATAGAAGTAGCCTTCCGGCTCCTCCTCGGCGTTCAGATGGTAGAGATTGCCGAAAAATTCGTCGAAGCCATGATTGGTCGGAAGATGCTCGTCGCGATCGCCGAGATGGTTCTTGCCGAACTGCCCGGTGGCATAGCCTTGCGTCTTCATGACGTCGGCGATGGTCGGCATCCACTCCTGGATGCCATGAGGATCGCCGGGCATGCCGATCGTCAGAAGTCCGGTGCGAAACGGCTCCTGGCCGAGAATGAACGAGGCGCGGCCGGCCGTGCAGCTTTGCTGGCCATAGCTGTCGGTGAAAATCGCGCCTTCGGCGGCTATGCGATCGATGTTCGGGGTGCGGTAGCCCATGAGGCCCATGGTGTAGGCGCTGATCTGCGGAACGCCGATGTCGTCGCCGAAGATCACCAGGATGTTGGGTTTGCCGGTCGCCGCCGGCGTCGTTGCCGCCTGCGCCCGGGCAGCGGTCGCGCCGACGACGTTGGCTGCTGCCATGGCGCCGGCTGCGAATGCAGTCGAGCCGATCAACAGATTTCGACGCGTGACGCTCTTTGCGTCGGCGGCAGATGTTTCTTGAAGCGTGTCGGGGATCATTTCGCATGTCTCCCATTGAGGATTGGGCCGACGATCCTCGGCCACGGTGAGATGAGCTGCGGACACGAAGAAGTTGCACGGCGGGCGGCCGCCGGTAAGTACGTTACGGTAAAACGGGATGTAGGTTACAAAAGTCGGAGAACCGTTTCTGCGCCATCGCAGGGCTTATGGCGGGACATGCGGGTGAGGTGAAAAATAGAGCAGACCGATGGCCCGCATGACCGCGATCAGCGGTTCTTTGCGTTACGGGACGGGCCTGACACCGAGTTGCGAACCACCAGATCCGGGCGCAGCAGGATTTCGGTCTCGGTCGGCTGGCCGTCGCCAAGAAATTCCAGGAGCAGCGCCATCGCCTGTTTGCCGATCGCGGTGCGCGGCTGGCGGATTGTCGTCAGCGGCGGTGACATGAACGTTGCCTGCGGGATGTCGTCGAAGCCGGTGACGGAGAAGTCTCGGGGGATGTCGTAGCCGCGGGCGTTGAGGCCGATCATCACGCCGATGGCCGTCTGGTCGTTGACGCACATGAAGGCTGTCGGCAGCGTGTCGCGCATGAAGAGCTGTTCGACGGCGTGGCGGCCGCTTTCGAGCGTGCCGTCGCCCTCGAGGATGATGCGCTGGCTGTTCGCGACGCCGGCGGCGTCCAGTCCTTCGTCATAGCCCTGGCGGCGTCTGGAATAGGCAAGACGTGTCTTGCTGTCGCCGATGAAGGCAATCTTGCGGTGGCCTTCGGCGATCAGCAGGTCAGCCATTTTGCGGGCGCCCTCGGTATCGTCGACGCCGACATACGGAATGCCGCCATTGAACACCGGTTCGAAGACGCCGACGCTGGGCGGAAGCCTTGCCGTCATGGTTTGGTGGCCGAAGGGCAGGATGCCGGTAAAGAGAATTAATCCTGCCGCTTGGTTTGAATTTAGAAATTTGAGATATTCGAGGCCGCGCTGGGCGTCATTCTGCGTGTGGCCGATGAGAATGCCGTAGCCATGGGCGCGGGCCTCGTTCTCCAGGCCGATCAGGATGTTGGAAAAATTGGGGTCGCCGATGTCGGGAGCCACAACCAGGATCATGTTGGACCGGCCAAGACGCAGGCTGCGGGCCATGGCGTTCGTGGTGTATCCCGTGATGGCAATCGCCTGGTTCACCTTCAGCCGCGTCGAGTTGGCGACCTTCTCCGGCGTGTGGATCGCGCGCGACACGGTCGCGATCGACACTTCGGCGATCCGGGCAACGTCTTCGATGGTGGCGGGCGATGAATTCGACACTGCGTCCTGCCTTGAGGCTCAATTCGCGGCGACACTACACAGACTGCGTCTTACGTCAAAGGGCGAAGCCGCGACATGTCTGTAAATCAACGATGTAAACCTTTACATACCACATGTAAAGGTTTACATAGGGCTAAAGCGGGTGGGAGTCCGCAGTGGAGGATATCATGAGTTCGGAGACTGTCGAGGCGGCGCCGGTGGTGTTGTCGGCCCGGCGCATATGCAAGTCCTTCAATGGCGTGCAGGTGCTGTTCAGCGTCAATTTCGAGCTTCGCGCCGGTGAAATCCATGCGCTGATGGGTGAAAACGGTGCCGGAAAATCGACGCTGGTCAAGGTGATGTCCGGCTTCGAGCAGCCGACGTCTGGCGAAATCGTCTTCGACGGCCAGCCGATCGTGCTGCCGCCGAATGGCGCTGCCGAAGCGCTCGGCATCGTCATCATTCACCAGGAATTCAATCTCGCCGAACATCTGACCGTAGCCGAAAGCCTGTTTCTCGGCCGCGAGGTCACCCGTTTCGGCGTGCTCGACCGCAAGTTCATGCGCGCCGAGACCCGCAAGGCGCTCGATCTTCTCGGCTCGCATGTCGACGAGAACGCACTGATCAGCACGCTGTCGATTGCCGACAAGCAGATGGTGGAGATCGCCAAGGCGATCAGCCGTGACGCTCGCGTGGTGTTCATGGACGAGCCGACGGCGGTGCTGTCGCGCGAGGAAACCAACTTCCTGTTCAAACAGGTGCGCAAGCTGCGCGACAAGGGCACGAGCTTCGTGTTCGTGTCGCACAAGCTCGACGAGGTCATGGAACTGACCGACAGGGTGACGGTGCTGCGCGATGGCCAGTGGGTGAAGACGGCGCCGACCGCGCTGCTCGATGGCGAGTCGATCGCGCAGCTGATGGTCGGCCGCGAGCTTTCCAGCCTCTATCCGACCAAGAACGAGCCTAATGTCGACGAGGAGATCGTGCTCAAGGTCGAGGGTGTCTCGACCGGCTATGTTCAGGACGCCAGCTTCGAGGTGCGCAAGGGCGAGATCATCGGCTTTTCCGGCATGATCGGCTCTGGGCGTACGGAACTGATGGAGGCGATCGCAGGTCTGCGCGGGCGCACGTCCGGCGAGGTGACGATCCACGGCGACAGCGTTCCCTCCGGCGACGTGCACGCGGCCAATCGCGCCGGGCTCGCCTACATGACCAAGGATCGCAAGCACAAGGGTCTGCTGCTCGGCTCCAACATGATGGCGAACCTGACGCTGCAGTCGCTCGACCAGCATTCACGCCACGGCTATCTCAGCCCCAACAGCGAGGCGGCGGCGCTGGCCAAGGCGCGGCGACGTTTCGATATCCGGGTGCGCGACGCCAATATCGTTGCCGGGCGCATGTCGGGTGGCAACCAGCAGAAGCTCCTGCTCGCCAAGGTGATGGAAACCGAACCCGATATCATCATCATCGACGAGCCGACCCGCGGCATCGATGTCGGCACCAAGCAGCAGATCTATCATTTCATTTCGGCGCTCGCCCGCGACGGCCGCTCGATCATCGTCGTCTCCTCGGAGATGCCGGAGGTGATCGGGCTCTGCACCCGCGTGGCCGTCATGCGCGAGGGGCGGATCGTCGGCGTGCTGGAGGGCGACGAGATCTCCGAACAGGAGATCATGCGCTACGCGGCGGGGCTGAAGAAGAAGGCTGCCTGAGGCGGTCGATGGGAACACGCCGCTCACGGGGCGGAACGATTTATGCGATGCCGGCAGGTGGAGCTGAGGCATGACGGGAGGATGGCATTGGACATGAGCATGAATGAGGAGACCAGGGAGATCAGGCGGCGTTCCTGGCGCGATATCGACCTCAGGGCGGTTGCGCCGTTTGCGGCCCTTGCGCTGCTTCTGGTCGTCGGCGCGCTGGTCAACCCGAATTTCATCGGCATCACCAACCTCGCCAACGTCGCCACCCGCAGCGCCTTCATCGCCATCATCGCGGTCGGCGCCACGTTCGTCATATCGTCGGGCGATCTCGATCTGTCTGTTGGTTCGATGGTGGCCTTTGTCGCCAGCCTGATGATCCTGTTGATGAATTCCGGCATCATCGCCAATCCGGTGCTGATGCTTGTCGTCGCGGTTGTCTTCACCATCGTCGCCGGGGCGCTCTGCGGTCTCGCCAACGGGCTGATCACCACGCTTGGGAAGATCGAGCCGTTCATCGCGACACTGGGCACCATGGGTATCTATCGCGGCCTGACGACGTGGCTGTCTCAGGGCGGGGCGATCACGCTGCGCTCGGCCGAGCAGCAGGCGCTCTATCGCCCGGTCTATTTCGGCTCGATCGCCGGCATTCCGGTGCCGATCGGGGTCATTCTCGCCGTCACCGCCGTTGCCGCCTTCATTCTCTATCGCACCCGCTATGGCCGCCACGTGGTCGCCGTCGGATCGAACCGCGATGTGGCGCGCTATTCCGGCATCGCCGTCAACAAGGTGCGCACCATCGCTTTCGTCATCCAGGGGCTCTGTGTCGCTATCGCCGTGCTGCTCTACGTGCCGCGCCTCGGCTCGACATCGGCCACCACGGGCATCCTGTGGGAACTGCAGGCGATCACCGCGGTCGTCGTCGGCGGCACTGCCTTGAAGGGCGGGGCAGGGCGCGTCTGGGGCACTATCTGTGGTGCCTTCATTCTGGAGCTCGTCGGCAACATCATGCTGCTGTCGAACTTCATCTCGGAATATCTGATCGGCGCCATCCAGGGCTCGATCATCATCATCGCCATGCTCGTGCAGCGGTCGCTGGCGCGCAGGTAAAGGGATTGGCTGGGTCGACGGGGCGCCCCAGCCTGGAGGTAGGAAAGCCCTGACATTCAATGGGAGGAGAATAGACATGCGTAAGACAATGTTCAGCCTGGCGATCCTGACGGCGGCTCTGCTCGCCGGCGTCGCGCAGGCGGCGGACAAGAAGACCATCGGCGTATCGATCCCGGCGGCCGACCATGGCTGGACCTCAGGCGTGGTGTTCCATGCCGAGCGCGTCGCCAAGCTTCTGATGGCCGAGCACCCCGATCTCACCGTCATCGTCAAGACCTCGCCGGATGCGGCGAGCCAGGCGAACGCGGTGCAGGATCTGGCGACCCAGGGCATCGATGCCCTCGTCATCCTGCCGTCGGATCCGGATCCTCTGGTCAACGCCATCAAGGAAGTCAAGGACAAGGGCACCTTCGTGGCGCTGGTCGACCGTGCACCGAGCACCAACGACGATTCCGTCCGCGACATCTACATCGCCGGCAACAATCCGGCGCTCGGCGAAGTCGCCGGCAAGTACATCAAGGACACGACGCCGGACGCACAGGTCGTCGTCATCCGCGGCCTGCCGATCCCCATCGATCAGCAGCGCCAGGACGGCTTCGACAAGGGCATCGCCGGCTCCAACGTCAAGGTTCTTGATCGCCAGTTCGGCAACTGGAACCGCGACGACGCCTTCAAGGTGATGCAGGACTACCTGACCAAGTACCCGAAGATCGACGTGGTCTGGTGCCAGGACGACGACATGGCCGTCGGCGTGCTGCAGGCGATCGAGCAGGCCAAGCGCACCGACATCCAGTATGTCGTGGCCGGCGCCGGCTCCAAGGACATGGTCAAGAAGGTCATGGACGGCGACAAGCTGATCCCGGTCGACGTTCTCTATCCGCCGGCGATGGTCGGCACCGCGATGGAACTCACCGCCGCGTCGCTCTACGATCAGGTCCCGGTTCGCGGCACCTACATCCTCGACGCCACGCTGGTGACGAAGGACAACGCCAAGGACTTCTACTTCCCGGATTCGCCGTTCTGATATTGAAATGGCGGGACAGGGGGTGGGTGGGTACCCCCTCTGTCCTGCCGGACATCTCCCCCTCAAGGGGGGAGATCGATTCGTGGTTGGGTTTACGCCAAACAATGAAGGTTGGAGCGAGCGAGTGCGCCCAGCCGATCTCCCTACCTGTGGGGGAGATGCCCGGCAGGGCAGAGGGGGGCGCCACACGGTATGCGCGTCCCATTTTCACTTCCCCGCACCTTCCCATCGCAAAAATGCCGTACGTACCTCTTGCCGTCTCGCCACCGACATGATTAGTTCGCTTCGCATTGACTTCCGGCGTTGACGCGAGATGTAGGAGTGCGACGCCGGAGCCATCCGGCCTCGTAAATCGTGGGTCGGAAGTTCACATAAACGTTTACGGTCGATCTCAAGGGAGGAATCCGACATGAAAACGATCAAGGGCCCCGGACTGTTTCTCGGGCAATTCGCGGGCGATTCCGCGCCGTTCAATTCCTGGGATTCGATCACCAAATGGGCGGCCGAGACCGGCTATAAAGGCGTGCAGGTTCCGACCTGGGCGAGCCAGCTGATCGATCTCAAGAAGGCCGCGTCCTCAAAGGATTATTGCGACGAGTTGGCCGGCGTAGCACGGCAGAACGGCGTCGAGATCACCGAACTCTCCACCCACCTCCAAGGCCAGCTGGTTGCCGTGCATCCGGCCTATGACGAGGCCTTCGACGGTTTCGCGGCGCCTGAAGTGCGCGGCAATCCGAAGGCGCGCCAGGCTTGGGCGGTCGAGCAGGTGAAGATGGCGCTGACGGCGTCGAAGCACCTCGGCATCAAGGCGCATGCGACCTTCTCAGGCGCGCTGGCGTGGCCCTACATCTATCCGTGGCCGCAGCGCCCGGCCGGTCTGGTCGAGACCGCCTTCGACGAACTGGCCAAGCGCTGGACGCCGATCCTCGACCATGCCGACGCCAACGGCGTCGACATCTGCTATGAGATCCATCCCGGCGAAGACCTGCATGACGGCGTTACCTTCGAGATGTTCCTCGAGCGGGTGAAGAACCACCCTCGTGCGAACATGCTCTACGATCCCTCGCACTACGTGCTGCAGTGCCTCGACTATCTCGACAACATCGACATCTACAAGGACCGGATCAAGATGTTCCACGTCAAGGATGCCGAGTTCAACCCGACGGGTCGACAGGGCGTCTATGGCGGCTACCAGGGCTGGGTCGAACGCGCCGGCCGCTTCCGCTCGCTCGGCGACGGCCAGGTCGATTTCGGCGCGGTGTTCTCGAAGATGACGGCCAACGATTTCGATGGCTGGGCCGTGGTCGAATGGGAATGCGCGCTGAAGCATCCCGAAGACGGTGCGCGTGAAGGCGCCGAGTTCGTCAAGGCGCATATCATCCGCGTCACCGAGCACGCGTTCGACGATTTCGCGTCCGGCGGCACGGACGACGCGGCCAACCGGCGGATGCTGGGGCTCTAGGAAAAACCCCTCCCCAACCCCTCCCCACAAGGGGGAGGGGCTTTTGCGGCACCCACTGAGTCTTGCGATCGGGGCAAGGCAGTGCCCCGGGTTCTCTCCCCCTTGTGGGGGAGATGCCGGCAGGCAGAAGGGGCCTTTCCCCGAACCGAACCCAATTCAAGGAACAGACCAATGGCAATCGAAGCATCAACGCAGCAGACGCGCCAGCCGCGTATCCGTCTCGGCATGGTCGGCGGTGGCGCCGGCGCATTCATCGGGGCGGTTCACCGTATCGCGGCGCGCATCGACGACCAGTACGAGCTGATCGCGGGCGCGCTGTCGTCGACGCCGGAGAAGGCGATGGCCTCGGGCGCCGATCTCGGGCTCGATCCGTCCCGTACCTATTCCAGCTATCGCGAGATGGCGATCCGCGAGGCAAAGCTGAAGAATGGCATCGAGGCGGTGTCAATCGTGACGCCGAACCACGTTCACTACGACGCCGCCAAGGAATTCCTGCGTCGCGGCATCCACGTCATCTGCGACAAGCCGCTGACCTCGAACCTCGCCGACGCCAAGAAGCTGAAGAAGGTCGCCGACGAGAGCGGCGCACTGTTCATCCTGACGCACAACTACACCGGCTATCCGATGGTGCGCCAGGCGCGCGAGATGATCGCCAATGGCGAGCTCGGCGATATCAGGCTGGTGCAGGCAGAGTATCCGCAGGACTGGCTGACGGAGGCCGTCGAACAGCAGGGCGCCAAGCAGGCGGTGTGGCGTACCGACCCGGCCCAGTCGGGTGCAGGCGGCTCGACCGGCGATATCGGCACGCATGCCTATAATCTCGGATGCTTCGTGTCGGGGCTGGAACTCGACAGCCTGGCTGCCGATCTCGACAGCTTCGTCGAAGGCCGCCGTCTCGACGACAACGCCCATGTGATGCTGCGCTACAAGGCCAAGGGCTCGGAAAAGCCGGCCAAGGGCATGCTGTGGTGCAGCCAGGTGGCGCCGGGCCACGAAAACGGGCTGAAGGTTCGCGTCTACGGCACCAAGGGCGGCATCGAGTGGGTTCAGGCCGATCCGAACTATCTCTGGTACACGCCGTTCGGCGAATCCAAGCGGCTGATCACCCGCAACGGTGCTGGCTCCGGCCCCGCCGCCGCCCGTGTCTCGCGCATCCCGTCCGGCCACCCGGAAGGATACCTCGAGGCGTTCGCGACGATCTACACGGAAGCGGCGCTCGCCATCAACGCCCACAAACAGGGCAAGGCGGTCGATCAGGCGGTGGTGTACCCGACCGTCGATGATGGCGTGAAGGGCGTGGCCTTCGTCGAGGCCTGCGTGGCGTCGTCGAAGCGCAATGGGGCCTGGGTGAAGGTCTGATTTAAGGCGATGGCGGGTGTGGTGTCGGCGTTTTGCCGTGTGGCGCACCCCCCCTCTGTCTTGCCAGACATCTCCCCCTCAAGGGGGGAGATCGGCAGGTGGCTCGCTCTTTGCAGAACGTTAAGATTGCAGTGAGCGGTTGCGCCCAGCCGATCTCCCCACCTGTGGGGGAGATGCCGGCAGGCAGAGGGGGGTATCGCGCGCGCCGACGCCTGCCGCAAATCGCGTTAAGCAGCCACCGCCTGCCCAACCTTGCGCTTCACCAGCGCATCGACGCTGAGCGGGCCGGCACCGGCGGCGACGAAGTAGAGCATGACGAAGCAGAAAAGAATTGCGGCGACGCCGCCGTTCTGGGCGGGGTAAAAGCCGCGCGGGGCGTGGCTGATGAAATAGGCGAAGGCCATGACGCCCGAGAGCACGAAGGCGGCGATGCGGGTCTTGAAGCCGATCAGCACCAGGAAGCCGAGGATCAGTTCGAACATGCCGGCAATCCACGGCAGCGAGCCGGCTTCCGGAACGCGCTCGGCAGCCGGAAAGTGCAGGATCTTCTGGGTGCCGTAGCTGAACAGCACAAGCGCCGAGACGATGCGCAGCAGGCTGAGAAGATGCGGCTGCAGGGAACTGACGGAAGCGAACATCGGAGACCTTTCGAATGGTTGAAATCAGCGTCAGCCTTTAGCGATCGCCGATGCGATGACAATTCACGAGTTCTGACATGATCGTTATCGCGGCATAGCCGGCGTTTTGGCGCGTCCTCCGCTGCATCGTGAGCCGGCTCAGATGTAGAGCGCCGCCATCTTGCGCCATTCGGCGGCGCGGTGGGCGCGACCGTCCCACAGATGCAGCTGGTGGCCGACCTGCTTGTCGGCGAGCAGGCGGCTGAGATGCCGGTTGTTGTCGAGGAACGGGTCGTCGCGGCCGATGGTGAGGACGATCTCGACCTCGCGCAGCCTTTCGAGTTGCCAGCCGTCCGAGAGCCCTGGCAGGAAATGCATCGGCGTGTGGAAATAGACCGAGCTGTCGTAGTAACCGTTCAGCAGGTTGCCGAAGGATTCGACCTCGATCGTCAGGTCGTAGCGGCCGGAGAAGGCGACGAGCTTGCGGAACAGATGCGGGTGGCGAAACACCAGACTGGCGGCCTGGAAGGCGCCGAGGCTGCAGCCGTGGACGATTGTGCAGTCATGGCGGTTTCTGTCGGCCATCAGCGGCAGCACTTCGTGGAGGATGTAGTCCTCCAGCGCTTCGTGGCGGTGGATGCGGTCTGCGGGGTGCCGGTCGAAGCCATAGAAGGTCTCGCTGGCCAGCCCCTCGATGCAGTAGAGCTGCAATTGGCCGGCCTCGAGCTTTTGCGACAGGCTGGCGACGAGGCCGAGCCGCTCATATTCCCAGAACCGTCCCTCGCGGGTCGGAAACACCAGCACCTTGGCGCCGGCATGGCCGAACACCAGGAGCTCCATGTCGCGATCGAGGCGCGGGCTATACCAGCGCAGATAATCCCGGTTCATGAACCCTGAAAAAACCTCGCACCTTCTGGCGGAGCGCAAAATTCTGCTCCGTCATGCCAGGATAATCGAAATGTCCGGCGTCGAGGATGAAGATTTCATTATATTTCGAGGCCGGCAGGGCGTTGGCGACGGCGAACTGGCAGGGCGGCGCGACGGCGGGATCGAACAGCGCCGGGGCGACCAGCATCGGCACGGTGATGCGGGTCGCGGCAATCGCGGCATCGAACAGCCGCAGGTTCTCGAACGGGTCCGGGTGGGTCTTCGCGTAGGTCTGGACGGAATCGGCGCTGCCGACGGTCGGCAGCGTCAGCCAGCTTTTGCGGTCGCCGAAGGTGGGCACGATCAGGTGACCGCGATCGATGCGGGGATCGAAGGGGATCGCCAGCGCGCCGATGCCGCCACCGAAGCTGCCACCGATATAGCCGATGGCGCCAGCCAGCCACGGATAGAGCGCCAGCAGGGTCGAGACGGCAAGCCACAGGTCCTCGACGCAGCCGCCGATGACGTAATCGTCCGGCCTCTCGATGTTATGAAGCACATGGCCCGGCGCATCCGGCGGGATCGGCGGGTGGGCGCTTTTCGACATGCCGCGGAAGCAGGGGAAGAGAATGGCGGTCTCTTCCACCGGCAAGTCGAAATCCGGCGCATCGCGACCGCCGTAACCGTGGCCGACGACAAGGCCGCGACGCACCGGCCCATCGCGCGGCAGGAGCAGCCAGCCGCCAATCTCGACGCCGCCGGTCGAGACGTAGGTGATGTCGAGCACCTGCCAGGCAGGGTGGGTCAGTTTGCTCCCGCTGAGCGCCGGCTTCGGATCGACGGCGAGGGCGCGTTTGTAGCGCTTTTGCCAGAAGGCGTCGAAACCGCCGGGGGCGTCTGGCGGGACAATGGCGCGCAAGTCGTCCAGCGTCATGCCGTAGGTCGGGTCGAAGGAGAAGGGGTGCGTCTTGGGGATGCTCATGGACAAGTTGTTTCGTGGAAATAGGGGGATTGCAAGGCAGGGTGCGGGATGTCCGTGGGTGGGATACGGATGCGCTCGTGGGGCCCCCTCTGCCCTGCCGGGCATCTCCCCCACAAGGAGGGAGATTGGCAAGTGGCCCGCTCTTCGCAGAACGTTGAAGTTGGAGCGAGCGGTTGCGCCCAGCCGATCTCCCCACCTGAGGGGGAGATGCCCGGCAGGGCAGAGGGGGGTGCCACACGGCAGGTCGCCCAATAAAGTCGCCGCCAGCGCCGATCCATCCCCCGCCTGAAACGTTGCAGTCCTGTCATTTCCACCCTGTACAACACCAGTCCGCTTGGCTAAACCGCCCTCGACACCACCAGAACGGGATTTCCAGATGATCGATGCGAACACCCTTGATGCCAAGGCCCTGGCCGCGCGCTTTCCCGGCGATTTCACCTTCGGCGTCGCTACCGCCGCCTTCCAGATCGAAGGCGCGACCAAGGCCGATGGCCGCAAGGCGTCGATCTGGGACGCCTTCTGCAACATGCCGGGCCGGGTCTTCAATCGCGACAATGGCGACGTTGCCTGCGATCATTATAACCGCCTCGATGAGGATCTCGATCTCATCAAGTCGCTCGGCGTCGAGGCCTATCGCTTCTCGATCGCCTGGCCGCGCATCATCCCCGACGGCACCGGCCCGGTGAACGAGGCAGGTCTCGATTTCTACGACCGGCTCGTCGACGGCTGCAAGGCGCGCGGGATCAAGACTTTTGCCACGCTTTACCACTGGGACCTGCCGCTGTTGCTCGCCGGTGACGGCGGTTGGACGGCGCGGTCGACGGCCTTCGCGTTCCAGCGCTACGCCAAGACGGTGATGTCGCGGCTCGGCGATAGGCTCGACAGCGTCGCCACCTTCAACGAGCCGTGGTGCATCGTCTGGCTCAGCCATCTCTACGGCATCCACGCGCCGGGCGAGCGCGACATGCAGGCGGCGCTCTACGCCATGCACCACATGAACCTTGCGCACGGCCTCGGCGTCGAGGCAATCCGCGCCGAAGCGCCCAACGTGCCTGTTGGTCTCGTGCTCAACGCGATGTCGGTGATGCCGGGATCAAACAGCGATGCCGATCAGGCGGCCGGTGAGCGCGCGCATCAGTTCCACAACGGCGCCTTCTTCGATCCGGTCTTCAAGGGCGAATATCCCGCCCAGTTCGTCGAGGCGCTCGGCGATCGCATGCCTGTTGTCGAGGACGGCGATCTTAAGATCATCAGCCAGAAGCTCGACTGGTGGGGGCTCAATTATTACACGCCGCTGCGCGTCGCCGACGAGCCGGCGAAGACAGGCGATTTCCCGTGGACGGTCGAGGCGCCGCGCGTCAGCGACGTCAAGACCGATATCGGCTGGGAGGTCTATGCGCCGGGGCTGAAGAACGTCGTCGAGGATCTCTATCGCCGCTACCAACTGCCGGAATGCTACATCACCGAGAACGGCGCTTGCGACAATACCGGGATCGAAGAGGGCGCGGTCAACGACACGATGAGGCTCGATTACTATGGCCAGCATCTCGCCGTCGTCGCCGACCTGATCAAGGACGGCTATCCGATGCGCGGTTACTTCGCCTGGAGCCTGATGGACAATTTTGAGTGGGCGGAGGGTTACCGCATGCGCTTCGGCCTCGTGCATGTCGATTACGACACGCAGGTGCGCACCGTGAAGACCAGCGGCAAGTGGTACGCTGACTTGGCCGCGCAGTTTCCGAAGGGGAACCACAGCAAGGGCTGATGGACGCTCGGGCCAGGAATATTTTTTCTGCTGCAGCGCACAAACGGAAAATCATCCCTGTGCATCCGCAACCGCAAGCGGCATAAGCGACACCAACAGGAGAGGCGGGCAGCCTCTCGCCGTCTTCATCCACGAAAGCCGCATCGCATGTCTTTCCTCCCCGTTTGTCTTCGAATGTGCTGCCCGATTGGCTAATCGGCGCATCGGCGGTATAGAACCGCAAGTTTCTGAAGACCAACGCTTGAGAGTATAGCATGACGATCGAACAAGCGGGCCAGCAAGCGGGTGCCCGCGCCGCACCGGCCAGTCACCCCGCGCCCGATCCTTCCGCCGCAACGCCAGCCGTACCGATGGTTGCCTTTCAGGCCGCCGGCAAGCGCTATGGACCGGCAGGCGAGGGCGGCTTCACGGCCGTCGAGCATGTCGATCTCACCGTCGCGCGCGGCGCCATCACCGGCATCATCGGCCGCTCCGGCGCCGGAAAATCGACGCTGATCCGTATGGTCAACGGGCTGGAAACGGCCACCTCGGGCAAGGTGCTTGTCGATGGCGTCGATGTCGGCGCGCTTGGCGAGGACGGGCTTCGTGGCCTGCGCCGGGAGATCGGCATGATTTTCCAGCACTTCAACCTGCTGTCGTCGCGCACCGCCTTCGACAATGTGGCGCTGCCGCTGGAGATCGCGGGCGTCGACAGACAAGCCATTCGCGCCAAGGTCGGGCCGCTGCTCGATCTCGTCGGTCTCGGTGACAAGGCCGGCAGTTACCCGTCGGAACTTTCCGGCGGCCAGAAGCAGCGCGTCGGCATCGCGCGGGCGCTGGCGACCGATCCGAAGCTCTTGCTTTCCGACGAGGCGACGTCGGCGCTCGACCCGGAAACCACGCAGTCGATCCTCGAACTGCTGAAGCGGATCAACGCGGACCTCGGCTTGACGGTTCTGCTGATCACTCACGAGATGGAGGTGGTGAAGACCATCGCCAGCCACGTGGCGGTCATCGATGCCGGCCGGATCGTCGAGGCCGGCCGCACCTTCGACGTCTATACCAACCCGCATCACGAGACGACACGCACGCTGCTCGCCGCGTCGCTGAAGCTGCCGCAATGGCTGCGCTCGACAATCAAGCCGCAGCCTTCTCCCGGCGACCGCGTGCTGGTGCGGCTGGTGTTTTACGGCGACACCGCCTTCAAGCCGCTGACCGGGCGGCTGGTCGCCGAACTCGGCTCCGACGTCAACATCCTTGCCGGCGCGATCGAGGAGATCGCCGGCGAACCCTTCGGCTCGCTCGTCGTCTCCTATTCGGCCGATCCCGAGGTCGTGGCGCGTGCCAGCCGCTTCTATGCCGAAACCGGCCTGACCACGGAGGTGCTCGGCTATGTCGCCTGAGATGATCTACAACCTGCTTTCCAAGGCGATGATGCAGACGCTGCAGATGGTGCTGGTCGCCGGCATCATCGGCTCGATCATCGGCCTGCCGATCGGCGTGTTTCTCGCCACCTCGGGCAAGGGCGAGCTGTTTCCGGCGCCGAAGACCAACCGGGTGCTGGGGTTGATCGTCAATGCGGCGCGCTCGACGCCGTTCATCATTCTTGTTGTCGCCATCGTGCCGCTGACGCGGTTCATCACCGGCACCTCGATCGGCACGGCGGCGGCGATCGTGCCGCTCACCATCGCCACCATTCCGTTCTTCGCGCGGCTGGTCGAATCCGCGATCCGCGAGATCGACAAGGGGTTGATCGAGGCGGCCCGCGCCATGGGTGCGACGCCTGTACAGATCGTCTTCAAGGTACTGCTCGCCGAAGCGCGCCCCAGCATCCTGATGGCGCTGACAATGACCATCGTCAGCCTGATCGGCTACTCCGCCATGGTGGGCGCGGTCGGCGGCGGCGGGCTCGGCGATCTCGGTATCCGCTACGGCTACCAGCGCTTCAATCCGGAGATGATGGTCATCGTCGTACTGGTGCTGATCGTGCTGGTGCAAGTCGTGCAGAGCGCCGGCGACGGGCTTGCCCGGCGCTTCGACAAGCGCAACCGCAAAAGCTGAATTCAAGAACAAACCGATAAACGCAAAGGAGACACCCATGAAGAAGTTCATCATCGCAGCCGCGCTCGCGGCCTTCGCTGCCGGATCGGCGCTCGCCGAAGACATCAAGGTCGGCGTGACGCCGGGCGAACACGCGCAGATCATGGAAAAGGTCGCCGAGATCGCCAAGACCAAGGGTCTCAATATCGAGATCGTCGAGTTCTCCGACTATGTCGTGCCGAACCAGGCGTTGAACGACGGCGACATCCAGGCCAACTCGTTCCAGCACCAGCCCTACCTCGACAACCAGATCGCCGACCGCAAGTTCGATCTCGTCAGCATCGGCACGACGATCACCACGCCGATGGGTGTCTATTCCAAGAAGGTGAAGAGCCTTGACGAGCTGAAGGAAGGCGCCACCGTCGCCATCCCGAACGATCCGACCAATGGCGGCCGCGCGCTTCTGGTGCTCGCCTCGAAGGGCCTGATCAAGTTCAAGGACAATCCGGGCGTCAAGGTGACGGTTGCCGACATCGTCGAGAACCCGAAGAAGATCGAATTCGCCGAAATCGACGCCGCGCAGCTGCCACGTTCGCTCGAGGACGTCGATGCCGCCGTCATCAACACCAACTACGCCATGGAAGCCGGCCTGCATCCGAAGACGGATGCGATCGCCATCGAAGGCGAGAAGTCGCCTTACGCCAACGTCATCGTCGTGCGCACCGCCGACAAGGATAAGCCATGGGCGAAGACGCTGGTCGAATCCTACCACGACGACAGCATCCGCAAGTTTATCAACGAGCAGTTCAAGGGCGCGCTCATCCCGTCCTGGTAAGCGCTTCTCAACTGACATGCGACAGCGAACGGTCCGGCTCTGCCGGGCCGTTTTTGGTTGAAGGCGCCGGTTTTGCACGCGCGGGCAAGAAATCTGCATCCACCGCAGAGAAATTAGGCCTTCCCGATCGGATCATTGGTGAAATAAGAGGCTGAAACATATAGGTTTTCACCATTCAATTTCAGGTTTCGGCAGTTGCGAATGCTTAATCGTTCAACCGTGTTTTTAACCGTTTCTTGAAGGCTTACGGGCACTATTTCCTCTACTGGGGAGAATGCATGCCGTCGAGTTTCAAGCCGAGAACCGCTATACTGGGGGCCGGCCGCCACGCCACCGTGGCGGCAGTGCTGTTTTCGTTTGCCGTGGTGGTGGCCGTCGTCACGATGATGGTGCTGAGCGCGCTCGACCACGTGGCGCAGAAATCCAATATCCTGGACGATGAGCGATCGCGCGAAACGGTGTCCGGCGCGCTGCAGAACTTTGTCTCGCAGCTTGGCGCGACGCTCAACGACTATGCCGCCTGGGACGACGCCGCGACCAATGTTTATGCCACCGACGGCATGGACTGGACCGTGTCGAACTACGGCGAGATGTCGGTCAACAGCGCCCTGTTCGACATGGCCGTCGTCATCGACGACGACAAGAAGCCGATCATGGTCTACCGTGACGGCAAGCCGATGGACGGTTCACTGCAGGACTTCTTTTCGCCGGCCCTGTGGACGCTGTTCGACAAGGCCAAAACCGCTGGTCCGCAGGACGTGCCCGAAGCCTCCGGCTTCATCAGCACGCAGGCGGGCATCGCCGTTGCCGGCGTGGCGCTGGTGCGCGAGAAGTCTGGGGCCCTGGTCGCCGCTCCGGGCAAGCATCGCTACCTCATCTTCATCCGCCATCTCGATGCCCGCAAGATCGACGAGATCGGCGCGACCTATGTCATCGGTGGACTGAAACTCGTTCCTGCCGATTACGCCGCGACCTATTCCGTGCCGATCGCCGATGCGCTGGGCACGTCGCTCGGTAAGCTGATCTGGACCTCGCGGGCGCCCGGCGATATCGGCTATGCCGACGTGCGGCGCCAGGTGGTGCAGGCGATCTGTCTCGTCGGGTTGTTCTTCGTGGTGCTGCTGATCATCGGCTGGATGACCGGCCGCAGGCTGAAGACCGAGGAAACCAACGCCCGAGAGGAGGCGCATCGCGACCGGCTCAGCGGGCTCTTGAACCGTGATGGCCTGCGCGTCTCGGTCGATGCGCTGGTGGCCGCTGCGAAGCAGACGCAGGACAACGTGCTGCTGCTCTACCTCGATCTCGACGGGTTCAAGGAAGTCAACGATTCCTACGGTCACGGAACCGGCGACCAGCTGATCCGCGCCGTTGCCGCAGGGCTGAAGGTGCTGATCCCCGATGGCGCGGTACTGGCCCGCATCGGCGGCGACGAGTTCGCGATAGCCTTCACGTCGCGCGATGGCGACGCTTCGGCGCTGCAGCTGTCCGAGCATATTCTCGATTTTCTTGCCGAACCGCTGGAGATCGGCCGCCGGGTGGTGGTCATCGGCGCCAGCATCGGCATTGCCGTTTCCACCGGTGGTGGCGTCGATCGCGAGGAGTTGGTGCGGCGCGCGGATCTCGCCATGTACAAGGCCAAGGAAGCCGGCCGCGCCCGCATGACACTCTACGATCCGGCCATGGATGCCGATCGCGAGGAACGCAATGCGCTCGAACTCGATCTGCGCATGGCGATCGAGGGCGGGCAGCTGACGCTGGCCTACCAGCCGCTGGTCGATGCTGTGACCAGCGAAATGGTCGGGGTCGAGGCGCTGGTGCGCTGGAACCGCCCGGGTCATGGGCCGGTCTCGCCTGAGGTCTTCATACCGGTCGCCGAAACGAGTGGGCTGATCGAGGCGCTCGGCTTGTTCGTGCTGCGCAAGGCCTGCGAGACGGCCAAGGAGTGGCCGGAGCTGCGTGTTGCCGTCAACGTCTCGCCCGGCCAGTTCCGCAATCCCGCCTTTACCGATTATGTGCGTCATGTGCTCAGGCACACGGAGATCGAGGCCAAAAGGGTGACGCTCGAAGTGACCGAAGGCTACATGATCCAGAACCCGAAGCGGACGCGGCAGGCGATCGAGCAGCTGAAGACGCTCGGCGTCAGGATCGCGCTCGACGACTTCGGTTCGGGCTTCTCGTCGATCGGCTATCTCCGACAGTTCGGCTTCGACCGCATCAAGATCGACCGGTCTCTGGTCAAGGATATCCAGGAGAGCGACAGCCAGCGAGAGATGCTGAAGGCAACCGTTGCGCTGGCGCGGTCGCTCGATATTCCCGTTACGGCCGAGGGCATCGAAACCCCGGAGCAGGCGTCCGCCGTGCGGCAGTTCGGTTGCGACACACTGCAGGGCTTCTTCTTCGGCAGGCCGATGCCGGGCGAAGACATCACCGAGCTGTTGCTGGACGCACGCGCCCGCCAATCAGGCGCACGGCGGGTGAGTGCGGCCTGATCTCCGGTCGATGATCAGGTGCCGATGTGCTTCTGGCCACGCTTCCTGGCAAGCGCGATCTGCAGCTGGCGCTGGCGGTAGCGCAGCCGGTCTTCCTCGGTGCGGCTGTCGTAGCAGTGGCTGCAGGACACGCCTTCCTCGTATTTCTCCGAGGTGATCTCTTCCGCGGTGATCGGGTTGCGGCAGGCATGGCAGAGCTTGTGCTCGCCTTCCTTCAGCCCATGCTCGACCGAGACGCGCTCGTCGAAGACGAAACAGGCGCCTTCCCAAAGGCTCTCTTCCTCGGGCACTTCCTCGAGATATTTCAGGATGCCGCCCTTGAGGTGGTAGACCTCGTCGAAGCCCTGATCCTTCATGAAGGCGGTCGCCTTTTCGCAGCGGATGCCGCCGGTGCAGTACATGGCGATCTTCGGCTTGTTGTGCAGGCCGGTGTTGTTCTTCACCCAGTCCGGAAACTCGCGGAAGGTCTTGGTGTTCGGGTCGACCGCGCCCTTGAAGATGCCGATCGCCGTCTCGTAGTCGTTGCGGGTGTCGATCAAGATGGTGTCGGGGTCGGAGATCAGCGCATTCCAGTCCTTCGGCGCCACATAGGTGCCGACGATCTTGTTGGGGTCGATATTCTCGACGCCCATCGTCACGATCTCTTTCTTCAGCTTCACCTTCATGCGCACGAAGGGCATCTTCGAGGCGCGGCTTTCCTTGTGCTCGAGCCGGGCGAATTCCGGCATGGCGCGCAGATAGGCCAGCACCGTGGCAATGCCGGCGTCGGGGCCGGCGATGGTGCCGTTGATTCCTTCGTGGGCAAGGAGCAGCGTGCCCTTGACGCCGTTGTCCTCGCACAGCTGCTGCAGCGGTGCGCGCAGGCTCTCGAAGTGCGGCACGGAAACGAAATGGTAAAGCGCCGCGACGAGAAAAGAGCTCGCCGCCTGTTGGGTCGATGTGTCGGTCATGGCGGTGGAAATACAGCTTTCGAGGGCCAAGCGCAATCGTCCGGAGTAGCCCCTAATGTTCAGCCGCCAAAGGCGATCCACAGCAGCTCGATGCGGGTGGCTTCATCGTCGGCATCGACACCGAAAATGTCTTCGGCGCGCAGCAGGGCGTCGTGCCTGTCGTGCTGCTGGTGGAAGATGATGGCGTAGAGCAGATGCGCGAGGTCGTCGGCATTTTCGAAATGGTGGTGCTCGGTCTCGACGAGATCGCAAAGCAGCTCCAGATCGCAGACCCTGCCAAGCAGCTCGATCAGGCCGCTCGCGGCATTGTATTTGGCCGTCATTGCCGCGGGCCAGAGCGGATGGAGGAGCAGATGGCAGGCGCGGTAATCCTGGGTCCGCTTGCGCAGCGTGTGAAAGGCCTCGGCCGAGGCCTTGCCCTCGCAGGCGGTCAACGCCCTGCGCGCCCTGCGGATCGTGTCGTCCCAGCCCTTGGCAAGCATCTTGCCGTGCCGGCGGTGCCCGCCCTTGAAGCTGATGTCATCGAGGGCCTTGCCTGCCTTGCGCAGGGCGGCCACCGCGTCCGTGGCCGTCTCTGCGGGGTCTGTCCGCGTGGACGAGATCTGGTCGCGCCGCGCCGTCAGCGCGGCCACGATGCGATCGATCGACGCCGCCTCTTCGTTGTCGCGGGCACGTTCATGCAGGTAGCGGGCGGTTTCGACCAGGGCGGCGGCATCGCGGAGCGAGGACAGCGACCGGGCGATCTTGCGCAACCGGGCATTTTCACGAACGAAGAATTTCGGCTTTTCCCGCGAGACGAGGCGGTAGAGCGAGCGGACGCGTTTCAGCCGCTTGCGGGCCTCGTGGATCGCCTCGTCCAGGCCCGATGGCTGCTGCTCGAGCACGTCGATCGCATGGCGCAGCTGTCGCTTGGCGACCTTGTGAAATTCGGATTTGAAGGATCGCTCAGGCCGTATGCTGAAGGGCATGGCGGTCGTGCTCAAATTCCGTTGCCAGTGCCTGATTGGAATATCTGAAGTCGCCGGTGACCTCGCGACCAAGCCATGTCGGCAGCGCCGGCTTCTCGGTTTCGGCACCCATTTCGACCTCGGCAATCACAAGACCGCGGTGCTGGCCGGCAAAAACGTCCACCTCCCAGATGTAGCCTTCATAGGGAACGCGATACCGCGTTTTCTCGATCACCACGCCGATGGCCGCTCCCAACATCTCTTCGGCGTCGGCGACCGGGATCTCATATTCGAATTCGTCGCGGGTCATTGTGCTGCGACCGATCTTGGTCGTAAGCCGCGCGGTTTTGCGATCAATGATGCGCACGCGGACGGAGCGATCCTCCATCGACGCGATGTAGCCTTGCCTCAGGACCGACTTCGTTTCCGCCCCGGAACGCCAGCCATCGCTGCGCACCAGGAACTTCCGCTCGATCTCTTTCGCCATGACTGGAAGACCTTTTTCTGTGACCGTGCCAAGCTAACGCATATTGTTTCGGGTTGGTACCCACCCTGTACCAAAGATGGTGATGGGCTCGACAAAGTCGACCCTTAGGGTTATTCCGGGGCGGAATTTCAATCGTTTCAAAGAGGAACCACAGCCATGGGTGAGAAGACCGAAAAGCTCCTTTCCATTCTGAAACTCCAGCCTGTCGTTCCGGTCCTGATCGTCGACGACGTCAAATCGGGCGTGCTCCTGGCGCGCGCCCTTGTTGCCGGCGGTCTGAAGGCGATCGAGATCACCATGCGTACGCCGGCCGCGCTCGATACCGTGCGCGCCGTGGCCGACGAGGTCGAGGGCGCCGAGGTCGGCACCGGCACCATTCTCAACGTCGCGCATTGGGAGGCGGCGGTTGCGGCCGGCTCGAAGTTCATCGTCAGCCCGGGCACGACGCAGGAACTGCTCGACGTGGCGCGCGATTCCGCCGTACCACTTTTGCCGGGTGCCGCCACCGCCAGCGAAGTCATGGCGCTGCGAGAAGAGGGCTACCAGGTGCTGAAGTTCTTCCCGGCCGAGCAGGCTGGCGGTGCCGCCATGCTCAAGGCATTCTCCTCGCCGCTGGCCGGCACGCTGTTCTGCCCGACCGGCGGCATCTCGCTGAAGAACGCCAACGACTACCTGTCGCTGCCGAACGTCATCTGCGTCGGCGGCTCCTGGGTGGCGCCGAAGGAACTGGTTGCCGCCGGCGACTGGGCAGGCATCACCAAGCTGGCGGCGGAAGCCGCGGCGCTGAAGGCCTGACCAGAGGATTGTCGGCTGCTGTTTGAAGATCCGCGGCCGATCACGTCTTTCTGACAATCGCGTGAGCGGGCGTGATGATTGCGCCCGCGCCTTTGGCATTGCCGATCGCGCACCCTATCTCCGTGCCAGGTTCCAATCACAGGGAGATATCGATGTTCGACGCCAAGAAGCTTCTCGAGCAATTCCTCGGTTCGCAGGTGCCCGGTCTTTCCGGCAGCGTGCGCGACAAGGCAGGGCAGTTCGGCGATATCGCCAAGAACAATCCGCTGAAGACTGCCGGCATCGCGGCCGCCATTCTCGGCACCAAGACCGGCCGCAACATTGCCGGCAACGTGGCGACGATCGGCGGCATCGCGGCGGTGGCCGGCCTCGGCTACCTCGCCTACAAGAACTACCAGTCGGGCCAGTCGCCGCAAGCCGCACCGCAGCCGGCGCCGGCCGCCAGCCAGCCGATCGCGTTGCCGCCACCGGATTCGGCCTTCAGCCTGGACTCGCCGCAGCTCTCCAACGACTTCGCCCTGACGCTGATCCGTGCGATGATCGCCGCCGCCAAGGCCGATGGCCATATCGACGATGCCGAGCGCGCCAACATCATGGAAAAGGTGCAGGCGGTCGATCTCGGTTCGGAGGCCGAAGCCTTCCTGCGCAACGAACTCGCCAACCCGGTCGATATCGATGAGCTGGTGGCCGCGGCCCGCACCGAGGAGCAGAAGGTCGAGCTCTACACCGCGACGCGCCTGACCATCGACCCGGATACCCGCGCCGAACGCGGTTATCTCGACCTGCTCGCCGGCCGCCTCGGTCTGCCGGACGCGCTGCTCGACCATATCGATGCGACGGTGACATCGGCCAAGACGGCGGCCACCACGACGGTCTGAGCCGAAGCTTGTTCGCCGCCCGGCCGTAGCGGGGCGTGACATTGCGGCCGGTTGCCTTTCGCGGGCGGCTGGCCTAAGGCCTGTCTTCTCATCCGCAGGAGATTTTCGCATGGCCGATCCAAAATCCGACCGCCGCTCGCCGGCGATTGCCGCGGCGATCATCCTCGTCTGCGCCGGCCTGGTGATCTACCTGTTGCCGTCGATCGTGCTGTGGATCGGCAACTACTCGCCGGTGCTGGCGATCATCGTCGGGGTGTGCCTGCTGATGGCGTTCTTCGGGGTGTTCTGGCTCAGGGCGCGGTATCAGCGGCGGCGGGGCGTGTAGTGCGTTTTCTCTAGGTTTGCGTGCGTGGCCCCCTCATCCGGCCCTTCGGGCCACCTTCTCCCCGTTGGGGTGAAGGGAAGATGGAGGAAGCGGCCCGCCACGAGTCCCTTCTCCCCGCCGGGGAGAAGATGCCGGCAGGCAGATGAGGGGGCTGCACGGAACAACCTAAACGTCCTTGTGGGCACTTAACCGACCAACCCGCTACCCCTGCAGCGATGCCCCGAGCAGCAGCGCGCCCATGGCAATCACCAGCAGCGCCCCCAGAATCTCGATCCCGTTGCCCACCCAGGCCGATGCCCGTGAGCCGCGGCCGGCAAGCCGCATGGCGGTGCTCTTTGCGGTGACGGCGAGGGTTGCGAGGATGGCGACGGTGATAGCGGTGCCGAGCGACATGGCGAAGACCGACAGGACGCCACCGAGATAAAGCCCGTTCAAGAGCGAGAAGGTCATCACCAGCAGCGCCCCGGAGCAGGGGCGCAGGCCGACGGCGATGATTGCCGACCAGGCCTCGCGGATGCTGAATTTCTCGGCGCCGAGCATGGACGGGTCCGGCATGTGCGACTGGCCGCAGGTCTCACAGGCCATGCCCGATATGAACTTGTGGCCGGCCTTCGAGGCCTGCGCCTCGCCGAAGCTGTAGGTGCTGTCGTCGGTGCGGGCATTGTCCTGCCAGTCGAGCATCATCGAGACCGGGCCGGAAGCCAGCGCTTCCCGGCGCGGCTGGAAAGCGGGGATGAGCGTGCGCAGCTTGCGAAACAGCAGCCACAGCCCGAACAGGATGACCATGACGAAGCTTGCGATCTCCATCGCCTGCGTTGCCATGGTGAGTGTGATGCCGGAGCCGCGCAGCACCAGCCATGCGCCGCCGACCAGCAGGATGGCGACGATGCCCTGGACCATGGCCGAGATGAAGGAGATGACGACGCCGCGTTTCAGCTCGACCTCGTTGGCGATCATGTAGGAGGAGATCACGGCCTTGCCGTGTCCGGGGCCGGCGGCGTGGAAGACGCCGTAGGCGAATGACAGGGTGACCAGCGTGCCGAGATGCCAGGGATCCTCGCGCATCGCCTTCAGCGCTCCGGTGAGCGCGCGATAGAAGGCCTGCTGCTGATAGTTCACATAGAGAAACAGCGGGGCCAACGGCCCGCCGGTCGGCTGGAAGCTCGGCTCCGCCGTGCCGATGCCGAGCGGCGATTGCGCGTGCGCCACCGCCAGGCCTGTGATCAGCAGCAGGCCGGCGCTCCACAGAGCCAGCGATGCGCGTCTGCTCAGCATGTCACATCCAGCTTGGTGGCAAACAGCTTCGACATGTTGGTGCCGGTGGGATCGTTGAAGAAGGCGTCGGTCAGCGACTGCTTGTTCTGCGAGATCACCTGGTCGGCATCCGGCCTGACGACCTGATGCTTGCAGGCCTTGAAGGCGTCGCCCACCAGGATCATCTCGTTGTCGGTCGGGAAGTCGATCGAGGTGTAGAGCGAGGGATCGTAGACGCCGAAGGTGAGGTTGCCCTTGAGCGGCATCTTCTCGACCGGCTTGACGGCGAAGAACATCAGGAGCTGGCCGTCACGGTAATCGACATGGATGATGTCGGGCTTCTGAACGGTGACGGTCTTCCCGTTCATCGTCAGGTTCATGTAGTAATCGTAGTCGACGAGCGAATCCCTGACCGTCTTGCCGACCTCGGCAAGTTCGTTCGGCTCCAGCTTCAAATCGGTGTTCTTGTCGAAGTCCATGACGACCGAGGAGGTGAAGACCTCGTCGAAACGCCAGACGTTGCGGAATTCGGCGACATTGCCGTCGTCATCGGCAACCACCTCGAGGCGCGCCTCCACGAAGATATGCGGATGCGCGAAAGCGGCTGCGGGAACGAGCGAGAGAAATCCGGCCGTCAGGAAAGTCGATATCTTCATGCGTCCGATGACTTCATCTCTACGAGGGCTGGCCGAGGGGCGATTGCCCAAATCAGTTGTTGCGATCTTGCCAGTAAATGGGACCGAATTGGGACCGGCCACCACGTGCTTTCGCCTAAGGATGCTTCTTGAACCAATTGTGAAGGTAATCGACGAAGATGCGCACCTTGGCCGGCAGATAGCGGCGGTGAGGATAGACGGCGTAGATGCCGCGGTCGGTGGCGATGTAATCGTTGAACAGCGTCACTAGCGCGCCGCTGTCGATCGGCTTGCGGGCGATGAAATCAGGTATGAAGGCGACGCCGATGCCGGACAGCGCTGCGCGCAGCGTCGCGTGCGGGCTGTTGACCTCGAGCGGACCGGAGACGGCGACGGCGAAGGTGGTGCCATCGGGGTTCTGGAAGCGGATGCTTCCCTGGTTGCGGGCGTTGGTGTCGATCACGAAGGGCACGTTGGAAAGGTCGGCCGGGTTCTGCAGCTGCGGATAGCGATCGAGAAATTCGGGCGTGGCGCAGAGATGGATGCGGAAATCCGAGATCTTGCGGGCGATCATGCCTGAATCCTCGAGCTTGGTGACGCGGATCGCCACATCGAAGCCCTCCTCGATCAGATCGACGAAGCGGTCGTCGGCGGAAATCTCCAGCGTCAGGTCGGGGTTCTCGGCGGCGAAATCGATCAGCGACTGGCCGACCTCGGCATCGACGAAGGTGCGCGGCACGGAGATCTTCAGCTTGCCCTTCAGCTGCGAGTTGTTCTCGCGCACGAGGTCGGCGAGATTGTCGATCTCCTTCAGGATATCGGAGGCGGTGCGATAATAGGTGTGGCCGGCCTCCGTCATCGAGAACTGCCGGGTGGTGCGGTTCAGGAGCAGGGCGCCGAGTTCATCCTCGAGCTCGCGGACGTATTTGGAAAGCAGCGCCTTCGAGCGGCCGGTCTTGCGCGCGGCGGCGGAAAACCCCTCGGCTTCGACGACGTCGATGAAGGCGCGGATGCGGGTGAGGGTGTCCATGAGATGTAGGAATCCAATTGTAAGAGGTCAGTCCACTAGACCGAGAAGGAACGAGAGCGCGGCGTCCAGTTCCCGCATTTCAGGCTCGGTGAGCCGTCCGATAATCTTGCCGACCTTCTCGCGAGGTACGCCGATGATCTTGTCTGTCATGATTTGGGAGCGAATGCGCAAGCCAGTTCCGTGGCTTGCTTCTAGAATCGGGCGGAATTTCAAGTCCATAATTGTCGAGGTGATTGGGCAGACGACGACAGACGAATAGTCTAGTGACAGGGCATTGGTCTGGACAACCACCGCCGGTCTCGGCTTCCCATAGTCGCCTGGCGTGGCGACTACAACCATGTCGCCACGTTTCATTCCGGCCAAGTCCAGTCGCTCAGATCGGCAACCTTTTCCATCCATTCGAGGACCTCGCGTTCCTCTTCCTTATTCATGGCGGCGACTTGTTCCGCGATCATCTTTCTCACTTCCGGCGAGCGAGCATCAAGCGCCACAATGCGCACCTCGCGCAAGTGGTTCGCCTTGCGGCGTTCCCGCAATGCCCTCATTCGTTCGGCGGCAGCCGTCATGGCATCCTCCTTGTGATGGTGAGGAAAGTGTAACGCGTTACGGTTCCAGCCGCAAGATTCGCTGATTTTCCCGGCCGACCAAGTTTTTTGCCCCACGTCAAAAAAACTCTTGATTATGACGGCGAATATTCTTATTTCGACGTCAGCCCAAAGTCGCACGTGCCCATGGGAGTCCGCCGAACCCTCGAATTGGTGAGGAAATCGGTAAGGTACCTGGAATTAACCCCTCCAGTCGCTATTCCGGCCAACCGGAAAATGCGAGGACGCCTAAGCAACGACGGTGCGGGCCTTTTTGTTCTCTCCCTGCTTTCCATCAGCGGGGGTTACTGAAGAGGCACACCTTCATTGCCGGAAGTGCGGTAGGGACACCCCTCCAATCCATGGCAGACAAAGCCGGATCCATGTCGCTCACGCGGCGTTGATTCATCATCTGCGCAATCGAGCGCTTGCTGAGGTTCCGGGGTCTCCACCGGCTGGTTCCTATGCGAGTGAGCGGCTGCCCTTTGTCCTCCGGTTTTTCCCGGAGCTCTGGAATTGGAAAAGGGATTGACATGACCACTCAGCGCATCCGCGACTTTCTCGCAACCCGACGTCCCGATGGTCCCTGCCTCGTGGTCGACCTCGACGTCGTGCGCGACAACTTCTCCGCCTTCCGTCACGCCATGCCTGACAGCGCGATCTACTATGCCGTCAAGGCAAACCCGGCTCCAGAAGTCCTGAAGCTTCTCGCCGACATGGGCTCCAACTTCGATTGCGCGTCCGTCGCCGAAATCGAAATGGCGCTCGACGCCGGTGCGACTGCCGCCCGCATCTCCTTCGGCAACACCATCAAGAAGGAACGCGACATCGCCCGTGCGCATGCGCTCGGCGTCAGCCTGTTCGCCGTCGACAGCCACGAGGAAGTCGAGAAGATCGGCCGTGCCGCTCCCGGCGCCCGCGTGTTCTGCCGCGTGCTGACGGATGGCGAAGGCGCGGAATGGCCGCTGTCGCGCAAGTTCGGCTGCGTGCCGCAGATGGCCGTCGACGTTCTCGTCTATGCTCATCAGCTGGGTCTTGAGTCCTACGGCGTCTCGTTCCACGTCGGTTCGCAGATGACCAAGGTCGATGCATGGGATTCAGCTCTTGCCGATGCCAAGCGCGTCTTCGTTCAGCTGGCCAAGCAGGGCATCCACCTGCAGATGGTCAACATGGGCGGCGGCTTCCCGACCAAGTACCTGCGCGACGTTCCGTCGGCGGAAGCTTACGGCCGTTCGATCTACCAGAGCCTGCGCGATCACTTCGGCAACCAGATTCCGAAGACGATCATCGAGCCGGGCCGCGGCATGGTCGGCAATGCCGGCGTCATCAAGACGGAAGTCGTGCTGATCTCGAAGAAGTCGGACAACGACACGGCGCGCTGGGTGTTCCTCGACATCGGCAAGTTCGGCGGTCTGGCCGAGACGATGGACGAAGCCATCCGTTACCCGATCCGCACCGAGCGCGATCAGGACGAGATGGAGCCCTGCATCATTGCCGGTCCGACCTGCGATTCGGCCGACGTGCTTTACGAAAAGAATCTCTACCCGCTGCCGATCACCCTTTCGATCGGCGACGAGATCCTGATCGAAGGCACCGGGGCCTACACGACCACCTATTCGGCGGTCGCGTTCAACGGTTTCGACCCGCTGAAGGCCTATATCATCTAATGCAGCCAGCCCCGTAGCCAGCCGGGGCGGCACCTTCACAATGATCTGACGATACCGTTTGAAACGGTTTTGAGTACGGGAGGCCAAGATGGCCGCTGTTCTTGATTCTGTCCGCGCATTCTTTGCGCATTCCGTTTTCACCATCGACGCCGAAAATGCCGGCGATGTCGTGGCGCGCGAGAACCTGCTCGACCGTGCCATGGGTCCGAACCGTCGCCGCAAGTCATCGGAAAAGATTCGTCGTGGCCGCGTGCCGGCCGAAGGCCTGGCGCTGGTTGCGCGCGACCGTGACGGCCACGTGATCGGCACGGTTCGCCTGTGGAACATCGAAGCCGGCGTCAATGCCGACGGCACGCCGATCAACGCGCTGCTGCTCGGACCGCTGGCGGTCGACACTTCATTCGAAGGCAAGGGTGTGGGTTCGGCGCTGATGCGTGCCGCGATGCTGGAAGCCAAGACCCGTGGTCACGGCGCCATCCTGCTGGTCGGCGATGCGGCTTACTACGAGCGCTTCGGTTTCTTTGCCACCAAGGCGCAGCATCTCGTGATGCCCGGCCCGTTCGAACGCGCGCGCTTTCTGGCGCTCGAGCTCGTCGACGGCTGGCTTGACGGCGCGGCCGGCATGATCGTCCCATCGGGACGGATGCTCGCCAGCGCGCCAATCCGCAGGGCTGCCTGACGGCCAAGGCCTCTGCGGCAGAGCCTCTCCCCGACGGGGAGGGGCTTTTTCATTGTTGCTGTTTTAAAACAATCGGATTTAAAGGGCGCCGGAAGAGGCGGCGGACTGTGTCCCTCGTATTCCCCTCATGCTACCGTTTACGCAACGGTGCTCACTTTACGACTGATGCTTCGACCAACTGCGTCCCGGCAGTCTGAACGATCGTCTCTGGTATGGCAGCGATGAAAAACATCGTGAAAGCATAGACGGCGAATATGGTCGCTGCGGCTGTGGCCTTAAGAATCATTCATGCACTCCTAGTTCTCTGGAGTTCAATGTGGGCGCAAAAGATGGCTTTCCCAAGAGTTTTCTGAACGCGAGATGAACAAAAATCTGTGACGGTAAATTTTAACGATATTTTAGCAACAGTGCAGCTTGGCCTTTTTGGGGAAGAAATTCACGCTTCGTTCCACCAAAATGCAGAGAAAACAATCATTTGGATGAAAATATAGGCGGGAATCATCCCCTCCCCTTTGGCTTGGCTCTATGCTGTTCATGTCATCGGGCAGGGAACCGGGTTCATGAACCGGCCGTCCTCCGTTCATAAACCGGCGCCCGATGACGGTCGCAAAGGGCGAATCGTCTGTCGTCAGGGCAGCTGATTCGGCCGGGGACGCCAGATCGGGAGACGCTCCTGCCGATCCGGACCCACCGGAAAGCCCCAAGTGATCGGGCAGGCGGCACCGCCTGACATCACTTATACCCGATACCAGCCGTCTGCCCGCTCCCGCATTCGCAGACCGTCGCGGACATTGTCCGCGCGGCGTTTCGTGCTGCCTTGCGCCCTCTTGCCGAAGATCGCGTTCTGTAGGATTGTATTTAAGGGATTTCTAAAAATGGGAGTGGGAAATGACACGGTTCATGATCGTCTGCCTTTCTGTTGCCAGCCTGCTGTCTTTCACCGCCATGTCGGAGGCAGCAGGTGAAATCCCTGTCGTCACTTCGCAGCCGACGATGAGCTCGCTCAAACCCGGACAATCGGTCTTCTACGATGACAAGAAGTGCCCGGCTGGGCAGGTCGCGAAATACAGCAAGGGGCAGAGGCGCGCTCAGATCACGCGGAAATGCATGCGGCCGTAAGGCGGCATCTGCAGCGACCACGACAATGCTAAAATTTGAATGGCACGCCCAATCAAATCGAAAGTCTTCCGACATATAGTGAAATCTATCTGTTTCGGGGGATGTCATGGTTCTGGATCTGCGGACGATCTATGTGGTCTCCGCCTTGACCCTTCTGGTGCTGGGCAGCGTGCATCTGGCAACCTTCGCTACCGGGCGCTTCGGCCGCTGGCCGGCTTGGTGGGGCGCCAGCTATATGGTGCTTGGCACAGGCACCGTCCTGGTTTGCCTGCGCGATATCGTTCCTTATTCGGTGTCGATCCAGGCAGGCAACGTGCTGACCATCGCCGGCTACCTGCTTTCGTTCTTTGCCATCCGCGTCCTTGCCGATCGGCCGGTGTCTTACCGATCCTGCCTGCTCACCATCGTCTGCCTCAGCCTGCCGGTGCTGGTCCTGCCCACCGGTGCCGTGGCGGTGTCGGCGCGGCTGTTTTATATCTCGGCGGTCTGCTGTCTCTGCGATCTTGCCGTCTTGCGAGAAGGCATCGGCATCTATCGGCGCGAGAGGCTGTTTTCGGCCGGCTTGCTGGCGTGGCTCTATCTGCCCACCGCGGCCCTGTTCCTGGTGCGCGCCGTGATGGCGGCCACGGGCGAGATCGGCGGTCCCGATCCCTACGGCACGACCATGGTTCACAGCTGGATGGCATCGACCGGGGTGATTTTCCTGGCGCTCCGCAGCATGCTCATTGTGCTGATGGCGGCGGAACGCAGCAGGGGCGAACTGGTCGCGCAGGCGCATCACGATCCGCTGACCGGCGCGCTTAACCGTGGCGGCCTGGCGCAGCGCCTGCCGTTGCGCGACGCGCAATCGGTGGCGCTCCTGATTGTGGATATCGACCACTTCAAGCAGTTGAACGACCAGTTCGGCCATGCCGCCGGTGACGTGGTCTTGAAGCTGTTCGCCACCGCCGCGCGCGGCGTGCTGCGGCCGGACGACCTGCTGTCCCGGCACGGGGGCGACGAATTCATCGTGCTGTTGAAGGATGTGAGCGAGGACGGCGCCATTGCGGTGGCCGAGCGAATGCGGGCGGCCTTTGCCGACATCGTCTCCCGTCATCAGGGACCGGATGTGGCCCCGACGCTCAGCATCGGTGTGGCAATCGGCGGCAGCGCCAGCGCCGACTTCGAAACGTTGCTGGCGCGGGCCGATGCGGCGCTCTACGCGTCCAAGCGAATGGGCCGCGACCGCGTCGAGGCATCGGCCGATCGCGAGCAGGCGGCCTGAGGTTTCAGATGTTCTGGTCCATGGTCTCGGCCGGAATCTCGTCGGCCGGGTGAATGCGCACGACCGTGGCCGGAACACCGGCGACGGTGCAGTGAGCCGGAACCGGCTTGACCACGACGCTGCCGGCCGCGACCTTGCTGAAGGCGCCGATCTCGATATTACCCAGGATCTTTGCGCCGGCACCGATCATGACGCCGCGGCGGATCTTCGGATGGCGGTCGCCACTTTGCTTGCCGGTGCCGCCAAGCGTGACGTTCTGCAGGATGGAGACCTCGTCCTCGATGACGGCGGTTTCGCCGATGACGATGCCGGAGCCGTGGTCGAGCATGATGCCGGCGCCGATCTTCGCGGCTGGATGTATGTCAGGGCCGAAGACGAGAGAGGCAAGGTTGGCGAGCCAGCTGGCAATCTCGATGCGGCCGTCGTTCCACAGCGCGTGCGCAATGCGGTGCATCTGCAGGGCATGAAAGCCCTTGAGGTTCATCAGCGCGTGCAGATAGGTGGTGCAGGCCGGATCGCGCTGGCGCACCGCCATCAGGTCGGCCTCGACACTGGCGAGAATCTCGGTGGTCAGCGCGCCGGAGAGAAGCTCGACAAGGCCCGATGGGTCCACTTCGGCCAGCGACAGGCGGGCGGTCAGCACGCGGGCGATGATCGCGGCATTGCGGTCGGCGTCGATCACCTGCGAGCGCAGCAACGGCCGCAGCACCGGTTCGCGCTCGGCCAGCGCCACGGCCTCGGCGCGGATCACCAGCCATGCGGAGGCATCGTTGGCGGCTTGGGTCTCGGACATGGCGTTTGCTAGGGATGATGACATGCTGTTCCTTTATCCCGGTCGGGCGGCGCTGGCAATGTCGCTCGAGATCCGGCGTGCCAGCGGCGTGCCGGTGGGTCGATCTTGGCTCAGCGCGGGGAGAGGTAGGCGGTCCAGTCCCTGGGGCGCTCCCAATAGTAGAGCATGTCGGGTTCTCGCTCCTCGTTGCGGGCGCCGTCCGTCTGCCGCTCGGCCATGAAGCCGTGCCGCTCATAGAAGCGGCGGGCCGGCATGTTGCGCTGGAAGGTCCACAGCCTGATCTCGTCCATCGCTTCCTGGGCGCGATAGATGAAGAGCGAGCCGATGCCGCGCGACTGATGGTCGGGAAGCACGTAGAGCTGCTCGATCCAGCCCTTGCGGTAGGCGATGACGCCGACCAGCTCATCGCCTGCAAGTGCGCCGAGAATGGTGCAGGTCGACAGCAGCTGCATGCGCCAGTAGGTCTCGTCCTCCCACAGCGAATGCACGTCGCGCAGGCCGGGCAACCGATGCCACAGCGCGATGCGCCGCAGCTTGGCTGCATCCAGCATGTGGCCGGCTTCAAGCGATATGGTCGTGATCGATCCCATACCGCTCGTTCTCCGATCAGGCGGCGATGTCGACGACGCCGCAGTCGCCGGCTTCGGAGGCGAAGGCCAGCAGCTTGCCGTTCTTGCTCCAACTCATGGCCGATATGGCGCCCTTGCCGGGACGGCGCAGCAGCGCCTCCTTGTTGTCGGCAAGGCGTACTGCAAGGATCATGCCGTCGATGAAGCCGATGGCGAGAATATCCTCGGCCGGGTGGAACTTGACCGAGGTGGCCATGATATTGGCGCGGGTGCCGAGCTCGAGCGGCGCCTTGCCCATCGGGCCGTCCTTGCCGGAGAAGGGCCAGACGATCGCCGCAGGCGCGCCTGACGATGCCAGCCACTTGCCCTTGGCGGACCAGGAGAGCGACTTGACTTTGGCGGGGTAGCCGGTCATGCGCATGTGGCGGGCTTCGGAGCCGGGCTTGATGTCGAGCTTCCAGCCGTGCAGGGCATTTTCCTGCATCATGGTGACGAGGAAATTGCCGTCGGGCGAGAAGGTGACGCCGGTATGGGCGCCCTTCCATTCGAGATCGACGGGCTTGGCATCGCCTGCAACCCAATGCAGCGATACGCCGTTGTAGCGGGCGGCGGCAACGCGCATGCCCTTCGGCGCGAAGGCGAGGCCCTCGACGGTGCGCTCCTCGGTGAATTCGCGGGTCGTGCCGTCGGCGAGACGGACGATGGCGCTCTTGCCGTAGGAATAGGCGACGGCGCCCTGCGGGCCGGCGGCCAGCTGGGCGATCCACTTGCGCGGCGCATGCGCCAGTTCGGCGACGCTGCCGTCGGCCGATATGCGCAACACCTTGCCGTCCTCGCCGCCGGAGATCAGGCTCTCGCTATAGGGATCGCGGATGCAGGTCAGTATGCCCTGATGCGCTTCGGACACCTTCTCGCCGCCGTCAAGGCGGTGGACCGTGCCGGTGGCGCTGGCGAAGAAGGGGACGTCACCTAAAAATTCGACGGCCACGATATGGCCGTCGAGGTCGAACGGGGCAACAGTCGGCATCAGGCAGAGGCCTCGCATGCCTTGAAGGAGGCTTCGAGCTTTTCGCGGTCGAGCTCGCGACCGATGAAGACCAGACGGGTCTCGTGCTTCTCGCCATCCTTCCAGGCGCGCTGGTGATCGCCCTCGATGATCATGTGGACGCCTTGGACGACATAACGCTCGGGATCGTCCTTGAAGGCGATGATGCCCTTGAGGCGCAGGATGTTCGGGCCCTGGGTCTGGGTAATCTTCTGGATCCAGGGGAAGAAGCGGTCGCCGATCATCTCGCCGCCGCGCAGCGAAACCGACTGCACCGTCACGTCATGGATCGGCGAAACGGCGCCGTGGTGATGGTGGTCGTGCCCATGGTCGTGATCATGGTGATGATGGTCATGGTCATGGTGCTCATGACCGTGATCGTGCGCATGATGGTCGTGGCTGTGGTCATGGCCGCAGTCCGGACCGCAAACGTGGTCGTCGTGATCGTGGTCGAGGAAGTGCGGATCGTTCTCCAGCGCGCGCTCGAGATTGAAGGCGCCCTGGTCGAGCACGCGGGCGAGATCGATGCCGGAGCGGCTGGTCTTGTAGACGCGGGCCGACGGGTTGATGGCGCGCACGACATCCTCGATCACGGCCAGCTCTTCCGGGGTGACCAGGTCGGTCTTGTTGATCAGCACGACGTCGGCAAAGGCGATCTGGTCTTCGGCTTCGCGGCTGTCCTTGAGGCGCAGCGGCAGATGCTTGGCATCGACCAGCGCGATGACGGCATCGAGCTCGGTCTTGGCGCGAACGTCGTCATCCATGAAGAAGGTCTGGGCGACGGGAACCGGATCGGCAAGGCCCGTGGTCTCGACGATGATGCCGTCGAAGCGGCCGGGGCGGCGCATCAGGCCCTCGACGACGCGGATCAGGTCGCCGCGCACCGTGCAGCAGACGCAGCCGTTGTTCATCTCGTAAATCTCTTCATCGGATTCGACGATCAGGTCGTTGTCGATGCCGATCTCGCCGAACTCGTTGACGATGACGGCATACTTCTTGCCGTGCGCTTCCGTCAGGATGCGGTTCAGAAGCGTCGTCTTGCCGGCGCCGAGATAGCCGGTGAGAACGGTGACGGGAATGGGCTTGGCTTGCGTCTGGACAGCGTCGGTCATGAGAACCTCGATAGGTGGGGGCTTGCTCGGGGATGTGCGCCCCGGGCCTTGAAATTCGTCGTCTCATATAAGGGGTGCGGCGCGGCAGTTCAAAGGGATTCGTATGTTATAAGATCACATTAGAGCGCGGGGGTGGGAATTGCCGATTGGATGTCGGTCCGGGAGAAGTCGTTGCCGATGAAAAGCAGCGGGCAGTCGAACTCCTTCGCCGTTGCATACGCAAAACAATCACCGAAGTTTAGGGAAGCGCGATGGAAGTTCTTGCCCCAGCGGGTATAGGCTTCGGCGGCGAGTTGAGCTCGCTCTGACGTAAGCTCGACGATCGAGGTTACGGATGTCTCGATTGCCAGGCGCATGTCTGCCGAGAAGCCGCGTCTCGCGGCCACGATAAGCGCTTCCGTTAGGGTTGCCGCAGACATCAGTATCTGTGTCTCCTGCTCCAGGATCGACTGGCACTGTTCTGCAGATGGTTCGCTCGCGATAACCGCCATAAGTGCAGACGTATCGACGACTGTCACTTTGGCAGACCGTCTTCATCGTAGAGAAAGTCCTGACTGTGGGCAGCGTCGGGACCCGGTGGGAGATCCATCTTTCTGACGCGCTCCCTGATCTCGTTGAAGACTCGTGACTTCTCTTCCGCGCTCAAGGCTTTCTTCAGCGGTGCTATTCGTGCGGACTGAAGGCCATTCTCCGTCAGAATGATCTCCTCCCCCTGATTGGCAAGCCGTACGAGTTCGGTCAGCTGGCCTTCAGCCTCTTTAATAGAGATGCGCATGCGGGCCTCCTGTCTGAGCCACTGCGATTGCCACCAATATGATCAAAACACCGTGCCGATACAAGCAGCCGCTACCGCAGCGTGTCCACGTCGAACGCGTCGATATCCTCCAGCAATTCCACCAGTCCGTTCACCGCATGCGCGATCAGCGCCTCGCCCTTTTCCGCCGTCGCCTTTGCCGCGTTGCCGGCGACGCCCTGATCGTTCAGGTCCGACATCTTCCAGCCGAAGGCGTGCGGGCCGTAAGCGCGCAGGTGCTTGAAGCGGGCGGCGAAGTCGGATTGGCGGGAGAGAAAGTTTGTGGCCTTGGTCATATCAACCTTGTCCGGGTGCAGCGCCAACATTACCGATGTCTCGATATCGCCGCCGTGAATGTCGATGGCCCTCTCCTCCGGCGAGATGACGCCATCAGGCAGACCAAACCGGGTCCAGCTGGTGGCGACGACCAGCATGCCGAAACGGACGCGAGCCTCGGTGGCGACGATGGTCAGCAGTGGCGAATTGCCGCCATGGGCGTTGAGCAGCACCAGCTTGCGGATGCCTTGGCGCGACAGGTCCTCGGCAATGCCGAGCCAGCGCTCGATCGCCTCGCCATAGCTCAGCGTTTGCGTGCCTGTCACATCCATGTGCTCGATTGAGTAGCCGACCGATTCGGTGGCCATGAAGGTCACCGGCAGCGTCTTCGGCAGTTGCGTCCTGAGCCTGCTAACGATGCCTTCGGCGATCAGCGTATCGGTGTCGAAGGGCAGATGCGGGCCGTGCTGTTCGTGGGCGCCGAGCGGCAGGACGGCGATCCAGTGGCGGCGCTCAGTGGGCGAAAGCGCGGGATCGTTGGCCGCGAAGTCGGTGGCAGGGGCAATCATCCGGTCAACGCCTCTTGTTTATGACGAGATCATGCGCAATGTCATAACGCAATGTTCTCAATGCTTAACGCATAAGCCCTTAAACCGAAACGGATTTGAGGGCCGGCTTGGGCGCCGACGACACTGATGCCGTGCTTCGGGTCTCTCCCGGTGGCGCGGCGCGGCAAGATCAAAGGGATGGCGATGGGTAAGAAGCACAAGGACGGCAAGAAGCAGAAGTCGAAGAAGAAGGACCAGACCGAATATACGGTGGTCGATCTTTCGCCGGCTTTGACGCAGGCCGCCCGCTCGATGCGCACCGTTCTCTCCCGCAACCTGCTGGAGAGCGGGCTCTATGCAGGCCAGGACGGCGTCATCACCTCGCTGGCCGAGACCGACGGCATGACTGCCGGCGCGCTGGCGCAGAAGCTCGGCGTCAAGGCGCCGACGATGACCCGCACCATCGGCCGCATGGAAGCGCAGGGGTTCCTCGAGCGCAAGGCCGATGCCGATGACGCACGGCTGACCAAGGTCTATCTCACCGATCTCGGCCGCGGCAGCGTTGAAGCCATCGAGCAGGCGGCGTCCGCCTGCGACCGGCTGGCGACGCTCGATTTTTCCGAGAAGGAAATCCGCAACCTCGTACGGCTGCTGAAGGCCATCGACGGCAACCTGCAGGCGGAGGCCATCCCGCTCGATGAGCCGGATGAAATCTGACAGTTTTGTGAATTTAGAAATTGCCTGCTCTGGTTTAATCTTTTAATTAAATATTTTAACGACGCCTGGTCCACGACGGCCGGGCGCAAAAAAATCGTCGCGCGTTGCGTTGGCCCGCGCGTTGCCGGGGAGAAGACGTGGCTCAGAAGATCAAGCTGTCGACCATTGCCGAAACGCTCGGCATTTCCACCGCCACCGTATCGCTTGCGCTCCGCGACAGCCCGCTCGTCGCCGGCGCCACCCGCGACAAGATCAAGGAACAGGCCCGGGCGCTCGGCTATATCTACAACCGCCGCGCCGCCAGCCTGCGGACCTCGCGCTCCGGCATTATCGGTGTCGTGGTGCATGACATCATGAACCCGTTCTACGGGGAAATCCTGAAGGCGATCGAAACCGAGCTCGACCGCAGCCGCCACACCTTCATCCTGTCAAACCATTACGATTCGGTCGAGAAGCAGCGCACCTTCATCGAGACGCTGCTGCAGCTCGGCGGCGACGGCGTGATCATGTCGCCGGCCATCGGCACGCCGCCCGAAGACATGCAGCTCGCCGAAGACAACGGCATGCCGGCCATTCTCGTGGCCCGCTCGATGGACGGCTCCGACCTGCCGACCTTCCGCGGCGACGACAGCTACGGCATTTCGCTGGCCACCAATCACCTGATCGGCCTCGGCCACCGCTCGATCGCGATGATCGGCGGCACCGACCAGACGTCGACCGGCCGCGACCGCTATCAGGGTTATGTCAACGCGTTGCGCAAGGCCGAGATCGAGGTCGATCCGGGCCTGCGCATTCCGGGCCCGCGCTCGATGCAGGGCGGCTTCGAGGCGGCCGTGCACTTCCTGTCGCTGCCGCAGAAGCCGACTGCCGCCGTCTGCTGGAACGACCTCGTCGCCATCGGCCTGATGAACGGCATCGCCCGCGCCGGACTGGTACCGGGCGCGGATATCTCGGTTACCGGCTACGACGACCTCGAGGAGGCGTCGATCTCGATGCCGGCGCTGACGACGGTTTGGAACGGCCAGGCCGAAGTCGGCCGGCTGGCGGCGCGCGCGCTGCTCGATCGCCTGGCCGGCAGCCACGAACCCGACGGCATCCATCTCATCAAGCCCGAGATGCGCATCCGTCAATCGACCAGCCCGTATCGGCCCCGGTCATAACCAGAGCCCTCCGGGCACGCTGCAATCAAAGAGGAAATCCCATGTCCCGCATCGCTGTTCTCGTTCCGGGGAAAATGCACGAGCGCGTTTTGGCGCGGCTCAAGGAAGGCTTCGATGTGATCGAGGCCGACGCGACGACGCTCGACACAGAGACCGCGCAACGCATCCGTGGCGTCGCCGTCTCCGGCACCTTCAATGCGTCCGCGATCGACGCGCTGCCGAAGCTGGAGGTTATCGCCAGCTTCGGCGTCGGCTATGACAATGTCGATGCGAAGCACGCGGCGACCAAGGGCGTCGTTGTCACCAACACGCCAGACGTGCTGAACGACGAGGTTGCCGATACGGCGATCGGCCTGCTGCTCAACACCATCCGCGAATTTCCGCGCGCTGAAAACTGGCTGCGCGAGGGAAACTGGAAGCCGGGAACAGGCTATCCGCTGTCGCGCTTCTCGCTGAAGGGTCGGCATGTCGGCTTTTACGGCCTCGGCCGCATCGGCCAGGAAATCGCCAGACGGCTGGAGCCGTTCAAGGTGAAGATCAGCTATCACACGCGCTCGCGCAACGATGCGCTGGCCTACGACTATTATCCGACGCTGGAGGGCCTCGCCGATGCCGTCGACACGATGATCGCCATTGTCCCGAAGACGCCGCAGACCCACAAGACCGTTAATGCCGATATCCTGAAGGCGCTCGGGCCGGATGGCGTGTTCGTGAATGTTGGGCGTGGCTGGACGGTTGACGAGGAGGCGCTGGCGGCAGCGCTGTCATCGGGCGCGCTGGGCGCTGCCGGTCTCGACGTCTTCTACGACGAGCCGAATGTGCCGGCCGCGCTGATGGCGCTGCCGAACGCCGTCCTGACACCGCATCTCGCCTCCGGCTCTGTGCCGACACGCAACGCCATGGCGGATCTCGTGGTCGACAATCTGGTGGGCTGGTTCGAAAGCGGCAAGCCGCTGACGCCGGTGGCGGAGACGCCGGTCAAGGGGTGATAGGGACACTCTGAAGGGATGGCTTTCTTGGGGAGGCCTCTCCTTCTCCACTCTCATGCCTGCGCTCGTCACTGGCATCCAGCCACGGCGCGTCTGCGCCGTGAATGACTTTTATCTCATCACGTTCTGGCGAACAGAGTCTTTCGCCGCGCGGACGCGCGTCGGCTGGATGCCCGCCACGAGGGCGCGGATGAGGGCGTGTGTGATTGCCTCGTGCAGGACAGTGGCGCTTTTTACTCGCTTCCACCGTGCGAAGAATGGGGAAGTGGGGGCTGGTCTCCGTCGCCTCACGAGATGTAGGATGCAACCGTGCATTACGGGCGATCGGTGTTGTCAGGCAAGGCGAGGGGACTGAGGTGGCGGGGATCACGAGCGAGACGCAACGCAAGCTGACGACAATCTTTTCCGCCGATGTGCAGGACTATACCCGGCTGATGGGCGTCGACGAGGAGGGGACGCTCGAGACGCTGAAGCGGTATCGCGACCGGATGTCACGGCTGATCGAGGCGCATGGCGGGCGGGTGATCAACACCTGGGGTGATGGGCTGATCGCCGAGTTTTCAAGCGTGGTCGAGGCGGTGCGTGCCGCCGTCGATGTGCAGAACGAGCTCGCCGGCCTGAACGCTGCGCGTCCCGACGACAGCCGCATGCTGTTTCGCATCGGCATCAATCTCGGCGACGTCATTGTCGATGGCGACGATATCTACGGCGACGGCGTCAACATCGCGGCGCGGCTGCAGGCGCAGGCGACCGCCGGCGGGGTGGTGATATCGAGCACCGTCTATGACCAGGTGCGCAACAAGATCGCCGTCGGCTTCGAGTTTCTCGGGCCGCTGGCGGTGAAGAACGTCGCGGAAGCGGTGCCGAGCTATGCCGTCCGGATCGGCGAAGACAGGCGCGAGCCGCCGCAGAAAACCGCCGAGGCCGCGCCTACCGCGCCAGATGCCACGCAACCGGCCTGGCAACCATTCGCGCGTCGGCGCCGTCCGCCGGCCGTGCTTGCGGTCATCGCCATTGCGCTGGTGGCGATCAATCTCTTGTCGTGGCGGGGCGAGTTCTGGGCGGCGTGGCCGTTGCTGGCGCTGGCCTTCCTGGCGGCGGCCCACTGGGCGCGCAGCCAGACCCTGTTCGATACGCGGCTGGCCTATCTCGCAGTGGTCGGGGGCGGTCTCATCGCCATCAATCTGCTTTCGTGGAATGGGCATTTCTGGGCCGTCTGGCCGTTGCTCGGCGTCGCCGTGGCTGCCGGGTTGCACTGGGCCAGACAGCGCTAGAGTTTCGCCCGCCGCTCCTGACGCAGTCCTCAGGCGCGGGCCTTGTGCTGCTGCGCCGGCAGTTTGCCTGCCGCATAGTCGCGGACAGCATCGCCGAAAGCTTCGAACAGCTGGTTGGAGGGCTTGTCGGTCTCGGCCCAGTATTCCGGATGCCATTGCACGCCGACGGCAAACGCCTTGGCGTCGATGACCGAGACGGCCTCAACCGTGCCATCCTCGGCGACCGCCTCCACCTGCAACCGCGGCGCGGTTTCGGCGATCGCCTGGCGGTGCAGCGAGTTCACCTGGATGTCGCCGGCGCCGATGATGCCCGCGATGCAGGAGCCTTCCTTGACGATCACGTTCTGGCGGATGGCGTACATGCTGTCGCGGTCGACATTCGGCGGCTTGCGGTGGTCCCAGATGCCGGGCTTATCCTGGATTTCGCTGGCGAGCGTGCCGCCGAGCGCGACGTTCAATTCCTGGATGCCGCGGCAGATGGCCAGCAGCGGGATGGCGCGGTCGATAGCGCGGCGGATCAGCGGCAGCGAGGTGGCGTCGCGGGCGGGGTCGAACGGGCCGTCGGCGTCGGTCGCCTCTTTGCCGTAGAGCGAGGGGTGGACGTTGCTGGCCGAGCCGGAGACAAGAACGCCATCGACGCGGTCGAGAATGGCGTCGATGTCATAGCCCTCCTCGAAGGCCGGGATGATGAAGGCCATGACGCCTGACGCGTTGAGCGCGGCGCGGACATACTGATGCTGGACCGCGTGCCAGGTGGCGCCGTCCAGCGTGCGGATATCGGCGGGAACGGCAACGATGGGCTTGGTCATGATCAACCCTGATAAGAATGCAATCGCTCATGTGTGAGCCAGGAATGGCCGGGAAGTCAACGTTTCCCAGCAATGGTTGGCGCAATTGCGGCAACGGTGCCGGGCGCGAACGGATAAATTTCGCCTAAGCCGCTGGTTTCGATCGAATTGCGCCGCTCGCCATATTGGTGTCGTGATCCCAAAGACTAATGACGCATCGCTTGTAACCCCTGCGTCCGCATGCTTAGCTTCTCGTCGTTCTGCGAGTGGGGAGAGTTTGGCCTCGCAGCACCAACCAAAACGGGAGGTTTTTGATGGATCGTCGTTCATTCTTCAAGAAGGCAGGAACAACAGGCGTCGGCGCCGTTGCTGCCTCGGCTCTGGCGGCACCCGCCATCGCGCAGGAAAATCCGAAGATTGCCTGGCGCATGACGTCGTCGTTTCCGAAGAGCCTGGACACGATCTATGGCGCGGCAGACGATATCGCCAAGCATTTGTCGGCAGCGACCGACGGCAACTTCACCATCCAGCCGTTCGCGGCCGGCGAGATCATCCCAGGCCTGCAAGCGGCCGATGCCGTCAGCGCCGGAACGGTGGAAGCGGCGCACACCTGCTCCTACTACTTCGTCGGCAAGGACCCGACCTATGCGATCGGCACGGCGATCCCGTTCGGCCTCAACGGCCGGCTGACCAATGCCTGGTTCTACGAGGGCAACGGCAACAAGCTGATGAACGAATTCTACGCCACGCAGGGCATCTACGGCCTGCCGGCGGGCAATACCGGTGCCCAGATGGGCGGCTGGTTCCGCAAGGAAATCAACACGCTGGACGATCTCAAGGGCGTCAAGATGCGCATCGCCGGCCTCGCGGGTCAGGTGATCAGCAAGCTCGGCGTCATCCCGCAGCAGATCGCCGGCGGCGACATCTATCCTGCGCTGGAAAAGGGCACGATCGACGCGTCCGAATTCGTCGGCCCTTATGACGACCTGAAGCTCGGCCTGCACAAGGTCGCCAAGTACTACTACTATCCCGGCTGGTGGGAGGGCGGCCCGACGGTGCACGCCTTCTTCAACCTGGAAAAGTGGAACAGCCTGCCGAAACACTATCAGGCGGCGCTGACCGATGCCTGCGCCTTTGCCAATACCAACATGATGGCAAAGTACGACATGAAGAACCCGCCGGCGCTTAAGCAGTTGGTGTCGGAGGGCGCGACGCTCAGGCCGTTCAGCCAGGAGATCATGGAGGCCTGCTTCCAGGCGTCGCTCGGCATCTATGCCGAGATTTCGGCGGCCAATCCGTACTTCAAGAAGATCTACGAGGACCAGACGGCGTTCAAGCGGGACGCGTATCTCTGGATGCAGCTGTCGGAGTATACGTTCGACACGTTCATGATGATCCAGCAGCGGGCCGGGAAGATCTGATTTTCCGAGGAATGAAGGCCCCGCCCCTAACCCCTCCCCACAAGGGGGAGGGGCTTAACGTGTTGCATTATTTTCCTTCCACGACCTGAGTCGCAGAGCCCGGGTTAGCCCCTCCCCCTTGTGGGGAGGGGTTAGGGAGGGGACTTATCCCTACTTGATCACCGGCGGCTGACTCAAATCCGGCTGCGCGGGCTTCGGCTGCGCTGGCGGTTGGCCCGGCAGTCCGTTCATCGGCGGCAGCGTCAGCCCCGGCATGCCGGGCGGTGAGCCGCCGGGCGCACCCATCGGCGGCAGGCCCATCTGGCCGCCGAAGCCGGGGACCTCGATCTTGATCGTGTTCAGGTCGACATCCGGCCCCTTCTTCAGCCAGTAGGTCACCGATTGCGGCCAGAAGATCACGATGGCAACGAGGATGAGCTGCATGCCGACCCAGGGCAGCGCGCCCATGTAGATATCGGATGTCTTGACGCTTCGGTCGGCGATCGAGCGGAGGTAGAACAGCGCGAAGCCGAAGGGCGGGTGCATGAAGCTCGTCTGCATGTTGACGCAGATCAAGACGCCGAACCAGATCAGGTCGATGCCGAGTGCGGAGGCCACCGGCGCCAGCATCGGGATGACGATGAAGGCGATCTCGAAGAAATCGAGGAAGAAGGCCAGCACGAAGATGAAGATGTTGACGAAGATCAGGAAGCCGACCGGTCCGCCCGGAATGCCCGACAGCATGTGCTCGATCCAGCGCGAACCGTCCATGCCCTGAAAGACCAGGCTGAAGCAGGTGGAGCCGATCAGGATCATCACCACCATCGAGGTGATGTGCATGGTGGAGCGCATCGCCTGCTGGATCAGCGGCCATGTCAGGCGGCGGTGCATGGCGGCGAGCACCATGGCCCCGACGACGCCGAGCGCGCCGGCTTCCGTCGGTGTCGCCAGCCCCATGAAGATGGTGCCGAGCACCAGGAAGATCAGCACGATCGACGGCACCATGCCTGCCAGTACCTTGAAAAGCAGCGCCCAGGTGAAGTCCCCGCGCACCTCCTTCGGCAGCGGCGGCACGGAGGCCGGCTTCAGGATCGACAGGATCAGGATGTAGCCCATGAAAATCGCCACCTGCAGGATCGAGGGGCCGATGGCGCCGAGATACATGTCGCCGACCGACTTGCCGAGTTGGTCGGCCAGCACGACGAGGACGAGGGAGGGCGGGATGACCTGGGTGATGGTGCCGGATGCAGCGATGACGCCGGTGGCGAGCCTGGGGCTATAGCCGTAGCGCAGCATGATGGGGAGCGAGATGACGCCCATGGTGATGACCGAGGCCGCGACCGTGCCTGTTATGGCGCCGAGTACCGCGCCAACGAGGATGACGGCATAGGCGAGGCCACCGGGGATGCGGCCGAACAGCTTGCCCATGCCCTCGAGCAAATCCTCGGCTAGGCCGCAGCGCTCCAGGATCGCGCCCATGAAGGTGAAGAAGGGGATGGCGAGCAGCAGGTCGTTGGAGACGATGCCGAAGATGCGCAGCGGCAGCGCCTGCAGGAAGGCCTCGCTGAAGTGATCGGTGGCGATGCCGATGATGCCGAAAAACAGGCCGACGGCGGCGAGCGAGAAGGCCACCGGGAAACCGTAGAGCATGAACAGAACCATGCCCACGAACATGGCCGGCGGAATGATGCCGAAATCGAACAAAGGCTTTCCTCCCGGTCGGGTCTACTGCAGCGGCTTTTCGTATTTTGTCTCGATGGCGACATGGCCTGATAGCGCGGCGATGCGCTTGATCAGTTCGGAGACGCCCTGCAGCGTCAGCAGGCCGAAGCCGGCAACGAGGATGAGCTTGACCGGCCAGCGGATCAGGCCGCCGGCATTGGAGGAGACCTCATGCTGCTGGAACGAGAGCCAGAAGAACGGCCAGCACAGCCAGGTCAGGAACAGGCAGGCGGGGATGAGGAAGACGATCAGGCCGATCACGTCGATCCAGAGGCGCGCCCGGTCGGATACCGATCCATAGATCAGGTCGACGCGCACATGCTCATTCATGCGCAGCGTGTGGGCGGCGCCGAGCACGACGACGAAGGCGAAGAGATACCACTGGATCTCGAGCCAGCCATTCGAGCTGTAGTTGAAGCTGTAGCGGATGAGCGCGTTGGCGGCGCTGATCAGACAGCAGAACAGCACCATGTATTCGGACAGCTTGCCCATGAACTGGCTGATCGCATCGATCAACCGGCTGACGGCCAGAAAAACCGACATGCCTTCCCCCTCTTTTTCACGGGTTTTACCCCGCGTTCTCCCGCTTCGATTGGTAGACCACAGGATGCCGGATTAAAAGGAGGAAGCCACGGTCTTGGCTTAAAGTCTTATACCGGGCGCTCGCATGCCGCCCCGGGCGACGACACATGACGACGGAAGGGTGGTCGCCGCGGCGCTGCACTATCGCTGTGATTGCTGAATGAGACAACCTGCAGATGGAGTGCCTTAGTTCAAAACATCCCCGCAAGGCTGTATAAACAGCGGCTCCAGTACCGTGTTCTCGCTATAATTGCAGAAAAACATACCGAATGCGGTCCCGCCCTGAAATCAATTTTTAAAGGGTTGGCGGTAGAGTGCTGGGGTACAGGGAAAATATTGGATGAAGCCAGATAACCCGACAAGGGTCCCTACGGATGTATATCTGTCGTTTGTGAGTTCCCTCTCCGGGAACCGCACGACGTTGCTTGCTGGCGTCATCGTGCATGTCGCCACCTGCGTGGCGATCGTCTTCAAGACGCAGTCGACCATGTACATCTGGCTGGCCGCCGCATTTCTGCTCGTCTTCTGCGCCCGCATGATCACCTTCCGGCAGTTCGACCGCGTCGACAAGGACACCTTGTCTCGGGCCGGCATCGAGCACTGGGAGCGCATCCTCGTCGCCGGCGCTGCCTGCACCACGACTCTGCTCGGCGTCTGCAGCGGCTATGCGATCTTCACGCTTCATGATTCCTTCTCGGAGCTGGCCTGCATCTCCGTCACCATGGCGACCATGGTCTCGGTCGTCGGACGCAACTACGGCTCGCGCATGGCGGTCGATCTGCAGACCTTCACCTGCTGCCTGCCGATGATCATCTGCAGCCTGATGGCGATGGATTTCTACCGCGGTATCCTGTCGATCTTCCTCATTCCCTTCTGGCTGACGACGCGGGCGATGGCCAATGGCGTGCGCGAGTTCCTCTACGAGAACGTCATCGCGCGGCGCGAAATCACCCAGATCGCCGACCGTTTCGACACCGCGCTCAACAACATGCCGCACGGGCTCGTCATGGTCGACGCCGAGAGTCGTATCCAGGTGGTCAACCGCAAGGCCTGCGAGCTTCTGAAGATCGGCGCGCCGGAGCGGCTCAAGGATCGTGATCTCGGCGCCGTGCTGCGCTTCGGCGCGCGCTACAATTTCATGGACGCCTCGCAGCCGGAGCTGATCCTCCGGCAGCTGACGCATGTCGCCGAAGGCAAGCTGTCGCGCACGCTCATCCACTTTCCGGAAGACCTGTCGCTCGAATTCTCTGCCAGCCGCCGCGCCGATGGCGGCGCCGTGCTGATCTTCGAGGACGTGTCGAGCCGAGTGAAGGCCGAGCAGAAGATCCTGCACATGGTGCGCTTCGACGCACTGACCGGCCTGCCGAACCGCGAATATTTCAGCCACCTCGTCCAGGACTATCTCAACAAGCATCCGCGCAAGCGCGGCCCGCTCGGCTTCATGGTTCTCGACATCGACGAGTTCAAGCACGTCAACGACATGCGCGGCCACATCACCGGCGACCGGCTGCTCTGCGCCATCGCCAACCGGATCGAGGAACGCTCGCGCAAGGCGATCGTCGGGCGCCTGATGGGCGACCAGTTTATCCTGTTCTTCCCGCATGCCAAGGACGCGGAAGCGCTGGATACCGAGATCCGCCGCGTCCACGCCGAAATCCAGGGCAATTACGAAGCCGACGACGTCACCTTCCTGGTGTCGCTCAGCGCCGGCTTCGCGATCCTCGAAAGCGATGCCTTCGCCATGGACGAATGGAGCATCAAGGCCGACCTGGCGCTGTTCGAGAGCAAGTCCAAGGAGCGCGGCGGCATCTCCGGCTTCGAGCGCGAGATGGACGGCCGCTATATCGAGAAGCAGAAGCTGAAGGCGGACCTGCGCGAGGCGGTTGCCGCACACGGCCTCAACATCGCCTACCAGCCGATGTTCAAGGCCGACGGCTCGCGCATCGAATGCGCCGAGGCCCTGGCCCGCTGGGTGCATCCGGAGAAGGGGTCGATCCCGCCCGACGTGTTCATCCGGCTTGCCGAGGACATGGGTATCATCTCCGACATCACCCGCTTCATCCTGATGAAGGCCTGCGTCGACTGCATGACCTGGCCCGAGCACATCGCCGTCTCGGTCAACCTGTCGGCCCGCGACCTGCGCGACGCCGATATTCTCTCCGTGGTGTCCGAGGCGCTCAACAATTCCGGCCTGAAGCCCGAGCGGCTGCATCTCGAGATCACCGAGAGCTGCCTGATCGACGAGCCGGCGGCGGTGCGCGCCATCCTGGCCGAGCTGCGCAACAGCGGCATCACCATTGCCATTGACGACTTCGGCACCGGCTTCTCCAGCCTCAGCTACCTCGATACGCTGCCGCTCGACATCATCAAGATCGACCGCTCGTTCCTGCGCAACATCGTCGAGGACGGCCGTCGCCTGAAGCTTCTGCGCGGCACAGTGAACTTGGCGCGCGAACTCGGCCTGAAGATCGTCACCGAAGGCGTGGAGACCGCCGAACAGCTGGCGCTTCTCAACAAGTACCGGGCGACCGATCTCGTCCAGGGCTACGTCTTCTCGCCGCCGGTTCCATCGCAGAACATCGTGCTTCTGCAAGAGGCCATCGGTCACCGCACGCCTCCCGTCCAACGCCGCCGCAACAACGTCGCCTGAGCCCGGCTCGGGCGATGTTGCAATTTCAGTAAATTAGCAATGATTGCGGGCGTTAACCTTAACAACTTAAATACGATTAAAATTAAGTTAAAACCTTGCGTTTCCGCTCGCGATCGGATGATTAATGGTCCGTTAACGAACGGATGGGCCACAATGTCAGCGTCGCATTCCAATGTAAGTGATTTCAGTCGCAAGATTCTGGAAGTTCTCGATAATGTCGAGTATCGCCGCGTCGAAAGCAACGAGGACCTGGCACAGGTAGAACGCCTGCGCTACAAGGCCTACAAGGCACACGACGTGCTGGCGCTGGCCCCCAAGGGTCTGCTCGACGACAGCGATTTCGACAGCCATGCCTATGTTTTCGGACTGTACTATTATGGCGAGATGGTCAGCACCGTCAGGATCCATTATGTGACACCGGACCACCGGCTGAGCCAATCGGGCGGGGCCTTTCCGTGGGCGATGGACGCGATGCTCGATGCCGGGCTGACGCTGATCGATCCGGCACGCTTCGCTGCCGACCCCGAGATGACGGCCGATCTCTCCTGGATCCCCTATCTCACGCTGCGGCCATCGATCGTTGCCGCTGCCTATTTCCGTGCCAGCCGTGTGCTGCAGTTCTGCCGCCCGCCGCATGCCGCCTTCTACAAGCGCGTGTTCTACGCCGACACGATCGTGCCGGGCCAGCTGGCGAAGAACTACGGCATCGACATGACGCTGATGGCGACCAACGTGATCGAGGTCGGGCGCAAGCTTTTGACTCGCTATCCGTTCTTCATCTCGAGCGCCAGCGAACAGCGGATGATGTTCTCGCGCAACCCGAACGACACGCTGCCGCCGCTGACGATCGTCCCGACGGCCCGCTTCGTGCCGGAAGGCCAGTTCGGCACCGACCTGCCGCTCTGATCGCGGCGACCATAAACTCTAAAGAATGCCGCCCGCCTGCGGCATTCTCCCGGATTGCGCTTTGCGGGGCTTTGTGTAATTCCTTTACCGGGACGTCTGCTCGTGGGAGTGCGGGAAGACGCAAGGGATCATCCGGCCGTCTCGATGTGGCGGCGCGGATCTGAGGGAGACGATATTCATGGCCGAGCACAATACCGGACCTGCCGAAGTCGGCGCGCAGATGGACTACAAGGAACACGAGCATACCTATTCGATGTTCCTGGCGGCGGCCAAGTTCGGCTCGCTGGCGATCGTCGCGCTGCTGCTCGGCATGACGGCTGGCTTCTTCGCCGGCGCCGGTTTCCTCGGCGGCATCGTGGTGATGCTGATCGTCTTCATCGCCGGCATCGTTCTGCTGCGCTAGGCGGCTTATCCGTTCGTAAACGTAACGTCAGCCGCGTTCGAGCACGCGGCGCGGCGCCGTGAGTTCCCAGCGCAGGCCGTCAGGGCGGAAGTCGACGGTGACGGTGCCGCTGAAGGCGGCGGCGGCGTGGTTCTTGATGACCGTCGTGCCGAAGCCGGTGCGCTCGGGCGTGGTGACCGGCGGACCGTTCTTCTCTTCCCAAACGAAGCGCAGCATCTCTTCTGGATGGCCGTCTTCCTGAACGCCCTGCCAATAGAGCCGGACGCGACCCTGCGGCACCGAAAGCGCGCCGTATTTGATCGAGTTGGTGGCGAGCTCGTGCAGGGTGAGGCCGAGATTCTGCACCGCTTCGGGCTTCAGTATGAAGTCGGTGCCTGAAATCTCGATCTGCTGCAACGCCTGCGGGAAGGCATCGAGATGGATGTCGATGACGCGGCGGAGCGATGCGCCGGCCCACTGCTCGCTGGTCAAGAGCTGGATCGAGCGAGCAAGGCCATCTAGGCGGTCTGCAACGGCGGCCTGAAACTCCTCGACGGAACTTGTCCGCCTGGCGATCTGGCGCATCATTGCCTGGGCGAGCGCCAGAAGATTCTTGGTGCGGTGGACCAGTTCGTTCTGGACGAAATGCAGCCGGTCTTCCGTCTGGCTGCGGTCGAAGGAGGCGTTGGACAGCGCCACGGCCACCTGGTTGGCCTCGATCACGCTGGTTTCGATCGGCGCCACGATGTGGCCTTCGCCCATGCGGTTGGCCATGCCGGCAATGGCGCGGATGGTGCCGCGCACCTGGCGGGCAACGGCATAGGCGGCCAGAATCGCCACCAGCATCAGGGCGATTCCGCCGATGATCAGGAAGCGCCATGTCGTCAGGATCGAGGCCTGCGCAGTCGCGACCGGACCCCAGATGACGGCCTTCCACGACCAGCCTGGAAGCTGCGCATAGCCGAGCAGGGCATGCGGCATGACCTCGGCGTCCTCGTAGACGCCGCTGGAATTAACGAGGGAGGGCAGTATGCGGGGATCGAAGGGTTTGCCGAAGGCGAGACTGGTGGCGCCGGCCGAGGCGACGACGTGGCCGCTCTGATCGACAACCGCCGCCGACCAGTCGGCCGGCAGGCCTTCCGTGGAGACGATCCTGGCAAGATCCTTGGCATTTTGGGTGATGATCAGGGCGGCGACGCGCCCGATCTTGACCGGCATCGCGACGTTGTAGACCCATTCGCCGCTGGTGCGCCCGACAAACACGTCGGAGGCCTCGATGCGGCCGGACTTCATCACCGATTCGACGGACGAGAAGTTGGCAGTCTTGCCGAGCGGCGTGCCGTAGTCGACGCGGGTGTTGAGCAGCAGCTGGCCGGTGGCGTCGGCCGCCAGCACATAGAGCGTGTCGGCGCGCATGGCGGTTTCGGTGCGCTGGTGGAAGGAGGCGAAATCATCGTGCTCGAGTTCGGGCGACGTCGACAGCAGCCGCAGCGTCGTTGCCATGTCCTGCAGCTGGCGATCGATCGAGCGCGCCAGCGCCGTGGCGTCCTGTGCCGTCTCGCGCTTCAGGATCGAGCGCTGGTTGTCCTCGAGCTGGCCGAGAAGCAGAGCCACCAGCGCGAAGATCGGCAGTGCGACCGCAACGGCCATGGCGATCAGATAGGTGCCGATCGATGCCTTGGGAAAGAAACGAAACGATCGCTTCATAGGCGCAAAGACCGCATCCCGGATGCGTCAACATCGCCGAGCGTGCCCTTCGAAGCCGTCAAAGCCCTTGGTGTCGTCACGATATCCGTCCTCAACGCGCCATCAGATTCCCGATAGCCTGCTATCGAACCCCGGCCATGTTAGGGGCAGGTCGGATTGCTTGCAATATACTAAAACATGTCGGGTGTATTTCGCCTGTAAGATCGGTGTTCGCTTTTCACGCGAATCGCGACAACCGGAAAGAGGCCAGCATCGGATCCGTTTCGCCGCGCAGAATCTCGGCCGCAACAAGCATTCCGGCCAGCGGCGCCAGCGTCACGCCGGAATGCATGACCGCGATGTAGAGACCATCGCAGGCGTTGCCGATGATCGGAAATCCATCCTTCGGGGTCGGGCGGTAGCCGACCGTGAAGAACTCCATGGCCAGCGACGGCACGTCGGACAGGTTGCGCCTGATCTTGTCGAACAGGGCGGCGGCGGTGGCGTGCTGGTCTTCTCCCGGTGCCGCGCCGCCGAAATCGCTGCCGGCGATGATCCGGCCTTCGGCCGTCTGGCGCATGTGCAGCTCGTCGGCCATCACCAGCCCGTTGAGGCGGGCGGGATGTGGCCTGGAATGAACGATCAGTCCGGCCGGGGTTTCGATCGGCAGGGTGATGCCGATGGTTGCAGTCAGCGGCGCGCTGCCGGCGCCGGTGGCAAGCACGACATGGTCGGCCTCGATCACGCCGGCCGATGTGACGACGCCGGAGATGCGCTCGCCGGTGCGAATCAGGCCGCGCACCGCCGCGGTGACGATCGACGCGCCGCGTGCCTCGGCGTCGGCAAGCAGCATGCGGGCGGCGGCCACCGGTTCGACGGCGCCTTCCTCGGCGACGGCGAGCGCCTGGTCGGGAATATCGGTGAGGTGCGGTTCGCGGGCGCTGATCTCGGCGCGATCGATGCGCTCGATGCCGTAGCCCCAGGCGCCATGCTCGGTGACGTAGGCGTCCAGCCGGTCGGGCGGCAGGTCCCAGCTGATGCTGCCGCACCAGGAAAGCGGCAGGCCCGGCAGTTCCCCAGCCAGCCGTTTCCACTCAGCCATCGAGCGGTGGCGGAAACGGTAGTAGAATTCGGGATTGCCCCAGCTGGCATTGATCCAGGCAAAGGAGCAGGGGGTGGCGACGCCGCCATTGTCTTCGGCGACCACGGTCACCCGGGCGCCATCGCGCGCAAGATGCCAGGCGATGGAAGCGCCGATGATGCCGGCGCCGACGACGATCACATGCGGTGTTGCAGCCATCGTCGTTCTCCCGATTTCGGATTTATCAGCCGGCGGCGTTCACGCGGGCAAGGCCATCCTTGGCCGGCTGGTATTTCGGATCGAGGCCGATGGCGTGGCGATAGGAGCGAGCGGCCTTCTGCTTGTCGCCCTTGCGCTCGTAGACCAATGCCTGATTGGCCCAGGATTCGGCGATATTGCCATTCAGCTCGATCGCGTGGTTGAAGTCGGCGAACGCGTTGTCGTCGTCATTGGTGGCGATATAGGAGATGCCACGGCCGTTATAGGGTTCCGGCGAGTTCGGCGACAGCGAGATCGCCTTGGAGAAGTCGTCGATGGCGCGGGCCTGGTCGTTGCGCTTCTGGAAGATCAGGCCGCGATTGTGGTAGGCGCGGCCGTCTGTGGTGCCGTTCTGGATGGCCTTGTTGAAGTCGTTGAAGGCGGCGTCGTCCTGGCCGGAGGCGCGGTAGACGTTGCCGCGGCCGATCAGCGCCACGTCGTAGTTCGGGTTGAGCTGCAGGGCGGCGTTGTAGTCCTGCACGGCCTGCTGCTGCTGGCCCATGTTGCGGTAGACCAGCGCGCGGTTGGCATAGGCCTGGTAGAATTTCGGGTTGAGCTGCAGGGCGGTGTTGAAGTCGTTCAGCGCGGCGCGGAAATCGCCGCCGCGACCGTAGGCCGAGCCGCGGACGTTGTAGCCTTCCGGGTCGCGCGGATTGGCGTTGATGACCGAGGTCAGCGACGCGATGTTTTCCTGCGAGCCCTGCGCCTTGTCGATGCGGATCACGGCATCGGTGGTGTTGTTCGTGGTGCAGCCGGCAAGACCGAGGGCGGCGATGATCGCCAGTGCCGACAGGTTTGCCGATCGCGGCGAACGCAAGGAGCGGGTGTTCAACATCATATCAGCCATGCGGGCTCGTTTTCCCCATTACGGCCGGCCGGTCATCGACGGGCAGGCTAAGCAGCAAACAAAAAAGGCGGTGGCGACCAGATCGCCCCCGCCAACATGCATTTGAAAACGTCGAAATAACGACGGGAACGCTTAACGTGCAGTTGCAACACCGCTTTCGCGCTGCATGCGCTTGCGGGCCAGCTTGCGAACACGACGAACAGCTTCGGCCTTTTCGCGAGCGCGCTTTTCCGAAGGCTTTTCGTAGTAGTCGCGCATCTTCATTTCGCGGAAAATGCCTTCACGCTGCATCTTCTTCTTGAGAGCGCGGAGAGCCTGGTCAACATTGTTGTCGCGGACAAGTACCTGCACGAGAGTCACGTTCCTTTGGTTGTTGATGCCATGGTCAGCGCAGTGACGAAGGCAAAGTGTATTTGTTCCGCGCGGCCACGCCACGCGATTGGGTGCGGGATAACAGATGAAGCCCCCGGAGTCCATATGGATCAGCGGGTTTCGGTGGAAAAAACCCCTGCCGGCCGGGCTCGCATGCGTGGCAACGCATTTTTCAGTTTACACCATGGTCGAACGGCCGCATGCTGCTATGCACAAGCTGACGGTTGCATCGCGCGAACGGCTATTTCCGGTTCGTTCCTTGCATCTGTGACCTTTTGCTCTATAATCAGCGCATCGACCATTGCTTGTGACCTTTGTCAAAGAGCCAAACCGCTCCGTCAGATCTCCTCTCAAAATCGATCAAACCCGGCGAATACTCGCTTGGTAATAACGAGCATTGAAAGGCGATCGTTATGGCTACAGGTACAGTTAAGTGGTTCAACAGCACCAAGGGCTTCGGCTTCATTCAGCCGGATGACGGCGCTGCTGACGTATTCGTTCATATCTCGGCAGTCGAGCGTGCAGGCCTTCGCGGCCTCAATGACGGCCAGAAGATCAGCTATGATCTCGTCGCCGACAAGCGTTCGGGCAAGAATTCCGCAGACAATCTGCGCGCTGAATAATTGTCATTTTCCTTGGCTGACCGCGGATGTACCGGCAGCTGCAGGTAATGACGGGAGAGGTCGGGTTTGCACCCGGCCTTTTATGCTTTCTTAAGATTCGCGACGATAGCTCGGTGAGAAGACAATGGCAGGCACTTCCAGATTTGCTGTCGGAGACATGGTCGTTTTGAAGGATGGCTTCGTCCGTACGGATACGGCCCGCCGCACATGTACGATTTCTGCCGTGCTTCCCTCCGACGGTAGTCGGGGACAATACCGGGTCCGCTTCGCGACCGAGAATTTCGATCGTCGTATCGTCGAAAGCGATATCGACACAAACCAGCCGGCATTTCCGATGCCAAACAACGAAACCGTGGCGATTGTCGAGACAGGGTCTTGGCTGAAGTCTTCGAGCATCAGGGTCAGGAAATAGTCTCCGGCTCCGTCACCAACTGGCAACCCGTTTGCCGCACGAAAGGAATAGAGTTTGCAGGTTCTCGTCAGGGATAACAATGTCGATCAGGCGCTTCGCGTTCTGAAGAAGAAAATGCAGCGCGAAGGTCTCTTCCGCGAGTTCAAGGCGCGCAGCGCCTATGAAAAGCCATCTGAAAAGCGCGTCCGCGAAAAGGCAGAAGCCGTTCGTCGTCAGCGCAAGCTGGCCCGCAAGAAGCTTCAGCGCGAAGGCCTGCTGCCTGCTCCGAAGAAGGCCTTGCGCCCGGCCCGTTGATCTGCCGCAAGGCAAGGTCTTCCAGATAGAGAGAGTGCAGATGACTTCAAACAATGAATTCTTCAATCCGGCCAAGCTCTCATCGCGCGATAAGGCGGCTGTCACCGATACGACAGCCAGAGCAATCGTATCAGCCGAGGCCGCGGCCCGTGAAAAGAAGACGGAAAAGCTGAAGGCGCTTCGCCTGCAGCAGGCTGCCGAAGCCCCGCCTGAGGCCGCTCCCGCAAAGAAGAAGCGGGCAGCGTCCAAGACCGCGTCCTCCTCGTAAGGGCCAGTGCGTCTTCCGACGCGCGCCCTGCCGATCTATCGAATTTCGATCTTTCGGCTTCCCAAGCGCACAATGGCATCAGGCCCTCCGGGCCTGTGCCACTGCTGCCGGGACATTTCGACCGCGCCGTGACGCGATCAAAGATTTCTCAATTCCTCTAGTTGATCGGAACTGCTCCCGATCAGAACTGCTCCCGACCAGTACTTCTGGCGATCAGAATTCCTGGGCCGTCGGGCGCAGCACGATCTCGTTGATATCGACATCCGCGGGCTGGGCGATGGCGTAGGCGATCGCGCGGGCGACTGCGCTCGCCGGGATGGCGATCTTGTAGAAATCGAGTACGCCCGACTGCGCGGTTCCCGTGGTGTTGAACTTGAGCTCGCTGTCCACGGCGCCCGGCTCGATCGAGGTGACGCGGACCTTGGCGCCGACTTCCTGGCGCAAGCCATCGGAAATTGCCCGCACTGCGAACTTGGTGCCGGAGTAGACGGTGCCGCCGGGCGCGAAGACCTTGATGCCGGCGACCGAGCTCAGGTTGATGATGTGGCCGCTTTCCTGCGCGAGGAAAGCAGGCAGTGCGGCGGCGATGCCGTAGAGCGTGCCCTTGATGTTGACGTCGATCATCGCGTCCCACTCCTCGGTATTGACCTCGGACATCGGGCGGATCGGCATGATGCCGGCATTGTTGATCAGCACGTCGAACCTGCCGAAATCGCCGATGACGGCATCGACAACCGACTTGACCTGTTTCTTGTCGACCACGTCGAGCTGGTAGGCGCGGGCTTCGCCGCCGGCCTTGCTGATGGCGTCGACCACCTCGTCCAGCTTGTCCTTGCGGCGGGCGGCAACGGCGACGCGGGCGCCGCTGGCAGCGAGATGCCTGGCCGTTTCGGCGCCAAGCCCGGTGCTGCCGCCGGTGATGAGGACGACCTTGCCCTTGATACCTTCACTCATGATCTTTCTCCTTCGTTATTTCTTTGGTGGTTGGAATTTTGCGACCTTGAGGCGGTCTTGATTGGGGCGAACTCCGGCGCTGCGCGCACTGCGAGATCGTTGATGGTGCCGAGATGCTTTCGGTAATGCGTGGTCTCGCGTGGCTGGCTGAAGTGAATATTGTCTTTCTGGACAAGGGAAAGATGCGCCTATTGGATATATTTAAGAAATTTATTTGTTTTATTCTAGATATTCACATGGCATTATAACTGGATGCGATACGACCTGAACCTGCTGCCTGTCTTCGTGACGCTGATGGAGGAGCGCAACGTGACGCGCGCCGCCGACCGCCTCGGCATCACCCAGCCGGCGCTGTCCAATGCGCTGGCGCGGCTGCGGCTTGTCATGCGCGACCAGCTGTTCGTGCGCGAGCGCTATGGCATGCAGCCGACGCAGATGGCGCTGGAGCTGGCGCCTGTGATCGCCGCCGCGCTGGCGGCCATCGACGACGTGGTGCTCGGCCAGCAGGATTTCGATCCGATGCAGGCAGAGCTTCTGTTCACCATCGCGCCCAACAGCTATGTCGAGTTCGTGCTGATGCCTGCCATCGTTGCACGGCTGGGCAAGACGGCGCCGGGGATCAAGCTGCGGCTGACGCCCTACGGCAACGATCTGGTGGAGACCGGCGTCATGTCTGGGACAACGGCCATGGTGCTCGGCCGCATCGCCGATCCGCCCGATAATCTGGTGGTGCAGCATCTGATGGACGAGGGACTGGCCTGCGTGGTCCGCGCCGATCACCCCGATATCGGCGACAGCATGACGCGCGAGCAATACGAGCGGCTGCGGCATGTCAACGTCGTGCCGCACGGCCGGCTGCGGGTCGGACTGTTCCAGGCGCTGGAGCAGCGCGGGCTGCGGCGGGAGGTGGCGGTCTCGGTCACGCATTTCCTGGCCGCGCCGGAGATGATCGCCGTCACCGACTATTGCGCCACGCTGCCGAGCCTGATCTGTCGGCATCTGGCGGCGGATCCGAGGCTGAAGATCGTGCCCGCGCCCGTCGATCTCGGCCGCTTCCCGGTCGATCTCGCCTGGCATGTGCGCTATCGCCACGACCCCGCGCATCGCTGGCTGAGGTCGCTGATTTCGGATGTGGCGCGCGAGCTCTTGGAAATCCAGTGTACCTCGGATGGCGGGACGACCGGCAAGAATGGGGCCGATATCGAGGGCGCATAGGTGGGCCGTTTCCGGCTTTGGCGTGCCGCGTCGGTGGCCGGCGAATCTCGCGTTGGGCCATGTTTGACACCGCCGGTTCCTGCTCGTTAACCGCGATGACAGGTCGAACGGCACCTTATCCGTGCCGCCTCGTTTATCAGGAATGGCTTATGTTCTGGATGACGCGCGGCGCCTCTGGCGTCGCCGGGATGGGAATTTCGGCATGCTGACGGCGATCGTCATGCCATTGCTGATCGGCGTCGCCGGGCTGGCGATCGATACGGTGAATATCTCCATGTCGCAACGGCAGCTGCAGGACGCCACCGACGCGGCGGCGCTCGCGGTTTCGACGGCACTGGTAAACGGCAAGGCCGACGACACCTCCGGCAAGACGCTGGGCAAGGATTTCGTGTCCGGGCAAGTCGGGGTGGCGATGGGCAGCGCGGCTGCGGCGGCAGCCAAGAATGCCACTGCGGTCTCCATCGTGACGACGACGACCTCATCCGGCAAGACCTTCGCGGTGACCGTCACGTCGTCGGTATCGATTTCCATGACGCCACTGACCGGGCTTATCGCCGGAAGCACCTTCCTGGTCTCTTCGGCCAGCAAGACAGCCAGCGGCACGGGCACCACCAAGACCGGGGTCTCGATCGAGCTGGTGCTCGACGCATCGACCTCGATGGCCGACGACACGACCACGGTGAGTGGTACGAAGTGCCTGATCAACCTGCTCGGCATCTGCATCGGCACGCAACCGGCCTACTACACCAAGATTGACGCCCTGAAGATCGCTGCGGTCAAGCTGTTCGATGCGCTCGACAAGTTCGATCCGAACACGCGCTACGCCCGGAGCGGAGCGATTTCCTATACCAGCAGCATCAAGGGGCAATCGGCAATGGACTGGGGGACGGCTGCGGCACGGACCTTCGTGACCAACATCACGATAGCGCCGAACAGCGGCACGGATGCCACGGCTTCGGTCAAGGCCGCCAACGCCAACATCGCCCGCAACCAGTACGGCACCGATGCCGAAAGCGTCGCGCAGGCGAAGAAGAACAACAGTAACTCGGACCGGATCATCGTCTTGATGACCGATGGCGACATGACCGGGGACACCATCGTGTGGAACAGCAAGCTCGATCAGTCGGTGCGCGACGAATGCACAAATGCCAAGAATGCCGGCATCAAGATCTATACCGTCGCCTTCATGGCGCCCGACAAGGGCAAGGCGCTTTTGAAATTCTGCGCCTCCACCGATGCCAATTATTACGAGCCGAACACCATGGATGCTCTGACCGCAGCGTTCAGTGCCATCGGTGACGCCGCCACGAAATCGACCAGCCGGCTGACCAACTAGCTTGACGAAACAGGGACGGCCAATGATCCGCGAACGGCGTTCCCGCCGACAAAAACCCGCCGCGAGTTTGGGTTCACGGCGGGTTGATACTGAATTGGCAGAGCAGTTAACGTCGCGGTAACGGAAAACCAATTCAGCCGGGTGACGTTAGTCCTCGCAGGAGCATTCGAGCGCCTCACCAAAAGGAGTAGGTAGCGCTTCGTTCCGGGGATGTTCGTGACCTGTCCGCAACAATACTAATATTGGGCGAATCTCAGGCGGGACGTGTGGACAAGTCTCGTGGCCGCCCGGCCGCGACACGGCTTTGGCGATCGTCAGTGAAACGGGCGCACCTCGATCGGCGCGCGGCAGGCGATGGCAGCCTTGCGGCCCCAGGCCAGCGCCTCGTCGAGATCCACGGCCTCCAGCACCCAGAAGCCACCCATGTGTTCGCTGGTCTTGAGGTAAGGGCCTTTGGTGACCTCGACCTCTCCATCCGGCTGCTTGCGCAGCGACATTGCGCTTGCGGCAGCGTTCAGCCCGCCGACGAAGATGCGGATGCCGGCAGCTTTCATCTCCTCGTTGAGCGCACGAATATCGCGCTGCATGTCTTCGCCCTCGACAGAGGGATCGTAGTTATCGGGGTGGTGAACGGCAACGAGATACTGGGTCATGACCTCTCCTCCAGGATTGTCGGCCAGCCGGTCGGCCTGCCTTCCCCATAAAGACGAAAGACCGTGGTGCGATCCGACAGCGCGCTGCGGAAATCACTTAGCGCGGTCGATAGATGTTGCTACCGCACCGCCAACATCGCGGCCTGAAATCGGCCAATCTCAGGGGTAGAGATAATACTTGGCCCAGTCCCTGTGCGCGATCATGTCGCCGCGCTTGAATGTGAAGGAGAGGACTGTCAGGTGATCGGCGCTGGTCGTGCAGGCATAAGAGAGGCGGAACCACTGGCCTTTCTGCCGGAACACCGCGCCTGCCGCATCGACATGGGCTGATGTGCGCTTCGGGTGCGAGAAGGTGTAGGAAATCACCTTGTCGGCATTCAGGCGATCCATCGCCTCGATGTCGCAGCGCTGGTCGAGTTGATCGACCGGATAAAGCTTCTCGATCTGCGCGATCGTCCTGGCGTCAATCGCGAAGGCTTGCGGCGCCAGCGCAAGCAAGGCGAGACAGGTGAGGCATGCACGTCCGAACAGGTTTGCCATGGCAAGCCGACTAGCACGTGTCGCGGTTCCTGTTCAAGCATCGGGCCTGTGCCTCAGGGTCGCAGCCGGTTTGGCCAACGAGCCGGCTCCCCGCAGCTCAGCCGCGGCGCGCCGCCTCGATCGCGGCGACGTCGATCTTGCGCATCGTCATCATCGCATCGAATGCGCGCTTCGCCTCGCTGCCGCCGGCTCTCATCGCCTCCATCAGAACCCGCGGGGTGATCTGCCAGGAAATGCCCCATCTGTCCTTGCACCAGCCGCATTCGCTTTCCTGGCCGCCGTTGTCGACGATCGCGTTCCAGTAGCGGTCGGTCTCCTCCTGGTCGTCGGTGGCGATCTGGAACGAGAAGGCCTCGCTGTGCTTGAAGGTCGGGCCGCCGTTCAGTCCCATGCAGGAGATGCCGGCGACGGTGAACTCGACCACCAGCACGTCACCCTGCCTGCCGTCGGGGTAATCGCCCGGGGCTCGGATCACCGACGTGACCTTGCTGTCGGGAAAGAGGCCGGCATAGAAATTCGCGGCCGCCTCGGCGTCCTTGTCATACCATACGCAGATCGTGTTTTTGGCCATCGTCTCGCTCCCTTGGCTGCGGTGTTTTCCATCCCTCCGAGTCACATAAGAGCCTGGCGACGTTTCTCCACCCCAGTATGGCCCGATTTCGTGGGGCGGTCCGCTCGCTATTTGCCATCGATCTCAAGCAATCTTGCGTCGTGTCAAAACAAAAGCCATTTGGCGTCGCAAAAGAAACGTTGTGCCGCATTTGGATTTGCGATTTGTATGGCCGACGACAGGGGAGCTTTTCCCCGCAAGGAGATGAAGGCGGATGCGCAGATATTCGGTTTTTGCCGTGGCACGGGAGGCTCTTCGGGGTCATAAGGGCTGGGACAAGCAGTGGACTTCGCCGGAGCCGCGTTCCGAATACGACGTGATCATCATCGGCGGCGGCGGGCACGGCCTGGGTGCTGCCTATTACCTCGCCAAGGAGCACGGCATCACCAATGTCGCGGTGATCGAAAAGGGCTGGCTCGGCGGTGGCAATACCGGCCGCAACACCACCATCATCCGCTCGAACTATCTCTACGAAGAGAGCATGCACATCTACGAGCATTCGATGAAGCTCTGGGAAGGGCTGAGCCAGGATCTCAACTACAACGTCATGTACTCGCCGCGCGGCGTGATGATGCTGTCGCACAATGTCCACGACCAGCAATCCTTCAAGCGCCATATCCACGCCAACCGTCTCTACGGCATCGACAATGAGTGGATGACGCCGGAGCAGGCGAAAGCCTATTGTCCGCCGCTCGATATCTCCGCCAGTGCCCGCTATCCGATCAACGGTGCTGCTCTCCAGCGCCGCGGCGGCACGGCGCGTCACGATGCTGTTGCCTGGGGCTATGCGCGCGCGGCATCCGATCGCGGCGTCCACATCATCCAGAACTGCGAAGTCACCGGCATCCGCCGCGGCCCCGACGGTCGCGTCACCGGCGTTGAGACATCGCGCGGCTTCATCGGTGCCAAGAAGGTGGGCGTTTCGGCTGCCGGCCACACCACCACCATCATGAAGATGGCCGATGTGCGCGTTCCCTTGCAGTCGAGCCCGTTGCAGGCGCTGGTTTCCGAACCGCTGAAGCCGATCTTCCCCTGCGTGGTCATGTCCAACACCGTGCATGCCTATATCTCGCAGTCCGACAAGGGCGAGCTCGTCATCGGTGCCGGCACCGACCAGTACAATTCCTACTCGCAGACCGGTGGCCTGCAGATCATCACCCATACGCTCGATGCCATCTGCGAGCTGTTTCCGATGTTCCGCCGCGTCAAGATGATGCGCCAGTGGGGCGGGATCGTCGACAACACGCCGGATCGCTCCGCCATCCAGTCGAAGACGCCGGTTCCAGGCCTCTACGTCAACTGCGGCTGGGGCACTGGCGGCTTCAAGGCGACGCCGGGTTCGGCCAATCTCTTCGCGCACCTGATTGCCCGCGACGAGGCCCACCAGTTCAACGCCGGCCTGACGCTGGACCGCTTCCGCTCCGGCCGTCTGATCGACGAAGCCGCCGCCGCCGCCGTCGCGCACTGACACGAGGACATCATGCTTCTTATCTATTGCCCATACTGTCAGGAAGAGCGCTCGGAGCTCGAATTTCGCGGCGCCGGCGATGCGCACATCGCCCGCCCGACCAATATCGCAGAGATCTCCGACGAAGCGTTCGAGGAGTTCTTCTTCCTGCGCGACAACCCCAAGGGCCTGATCTTCGAGCGCTGGCGCCACCAGCACGGATGCGGCCGCTTCTTCAACGCAGCGCGCGACACGATCAGCGACAAGTTCATCATGACCTACAAGGCCGGCGAGCCGAAGCCCGATATCGGTGCGGCCGCGACGCCTCATGCTCCCGTCGAGACCTATGAGCAACTCGAAGGAGAAGCGAAATGAGCGTTACCAACCGCATCGCCGGCAAGGGCCGCCTGACGCCCGCCAGAACCGCGCGCTTCACCTTCGACGGCAAGACCTACACGGCGCTCGAGGGCGATACCGTCGCCTCGGCGCTGATTGCCAACAACATCCATCTCGTCGGTCGCTCGTTCAAGTATCACCGGCCGCGCGGTATTCTGTCTGCCGGTGCCGAAGAGCCGAACGCGCTGATCGACGTGTCGCGCGATGCCGCCCGCAAGCAGCCGAACGTGCGCGCTACCGTACAGGAAGTGTTCGACGGCATGATCGTCGAATCGCAGAACCGCTTCCCGTCGCTCTCCTTCGATATCGGCGGCATCAACAATTTCCTGTCGCCGTTCTTCGCGGCCGGCTTCTACTACAAGACCTTCATGTGGCCGCGGGCTGCGTGGAAGCATGTCTATGAGCCGATCATCCGCCGCGCCGCCGGTCTCGGTGTCGCGCCGAAGGAGGCCGATCCCGATCACTATGCCAGCCGATATGCCTATTGCGACGTGCTTGTCGTTGGTGCCGGTGTCGCTGGCCTCTCGGCTGCACTGGCTGCCGCGCATGCCGGCGCCAGGGTCATCCTCTGCGACGAGCAGGCGGAAGCCGGCGGCGCGCTGCGCTATGACAGCGGCGTCAAGGTCGATGGCCTCGATGGATACGCCTGGGTGCAGAAGACGATCGCCAGCCTGAAGGCGCTTGATAATGTGCAGGTGCTGACCCGCACGACGGCATTCGGCTACTACAACCACAATTTCGTCGGTCTTGCGGAGCGCGTCACCGACCATGTCGCCAATCCCGGCCGCGACCTGCCGCGCGAACGGCTGTGGCAGGTGCGCGCCAAGCGCGTCATCCTCGCCAATGGCGCCATCGAGCGCCACATGGTGTTCCCGAACAACGATCGCCCCGGCATCATGCTGGCGTCTGCGGCGCGGATGTATCTCAACCAGTACGGCGTCGCCGTCGGCCAGAAGGTCGGCGTCTATACCGCGCATGACTCGGCCTACGAAGCCGCCTTCGACCTGAAACGCGCAGGTGTCGAGATCGCCGCGATCGTTGATAGCCGGCAGACGCCGGGCGCGGCGGTGCTCACGGAAGCCCGTTCGCTTGGGATCGACGTTCTCGCCGGCCAGTCCGTGGTCAACACGTCAGGCAAGCTGCGTGTGTCGTCGATGACGGTCGCCCGCAACGGCGGCGGCTCGCCGCGCAAGATCGCCGTCGATGCGCTCTTGGTCTCGGCCGGCTGGACGCCGTCCGTGCACCTGTTTTCGCAGTCGCGCGGCAAGGTGAAGTTCGAGCCGGAAACGCAGCGCTTCCTGCCCGGCACCTATGCGCAGGATTGCCTCTCTGTCGGCGCCTGCAACGGCACGGACGACCTGCAGCGGACGATCGAGGAATCGCTCGCCGCCGGTGAGTTGATGGCGCAGGCGGCCGGCAAGGCCTCGGCTGCAACGTCCTCGGGTGGCAAGATCAGCCTGCCGTCCGAGCAGGCCTATCAGTGGACCGGCGGGATGATCGGGGCTGGCGAAGGGGCGGGGCCGGAGACCAGCGCCAAGGCGTTCATCGATTTCCAGCACGACGTCTGCGCCAAGGATATCCGCCTTGCCGTGCGCGAAGGGATGCACTCGATTGAGCACATCAAGCGCTTCACCACCAACGGCATGGCGTCGGACCAGGGCAAGCTCTCCAACATGCACGGCCTGGCGATCGCCGCCGAAATGCTGGGCAAGGAAATCCCGCAGGTCGGCCTCACCACCTTCCGCGCGCCCTATACGCCTGTCACCTACGGCACGCTGATCGCGCATTCGCGTGGTGAGCTGTTCGACCCGACCCGCAAGACGCCGCTGCACCAGTGGGAAGAAGCGCAAGGTGCGGTGTTCGAGGATGTCGGCAACTGGAAGCGCGCGTGGTTCTACCCGCGTGCCGGCGAAACGATGCACCAGGCGGTCGCCCGCGAATGCAGGACAGCGCGCGATGTGGCCGGCGTGTTCGATGCCTCGACGCTCGGCAAGATCGAGGTCGTCGGGCCTGACGCGGCCGAGTTCATGAACCTGATGTACACCAACGCGTGGGACACGCTGAAGCCCGGCAAGTGCCGCTACGGCATCATGACCCGCGACGACGGCTTCGTTTACGACGACGGCGTGGTCGGGCGCCTGGCCGACGATCGTTTCCACGTAACGACGACGACGGGCGGCGCGCCGCGCGTGCTCAACCACATGGAAGACTACCTGCAGACCGAGTTTCCGCATCTGAAGGTGTGGCTGACCTCGGTGACCGAGCAGTGGGCGGTTATCGCCGTGCAGGGTCCGAAGGCGCGCGAGATCGTCGCGCCGCTGGTCGACGGCGTCGATATCTCCAACGAGTCTTTCCCGCATATGAGCGTTGCCGAGTGCACGGTCATGGGCGTGCCGGCACGCCTCTTCCGCGTGTCGTTCACCGGCGAGACCGGCTTCGAAATCAACGTGCCGGCCGATTACGGCCAGTCGGTTCTCGAAGCCGTCTGGGCCAATGCCGAACCGCTCGGCGCCTGCGTCTACGGCACCGAGACGATGCACGTGCTGCGCGCCGAGAAGGGCTACATCATCGTCGGCCAGGACACCGACGGGACCGTGACGCCTGACGATGCCGGCCTCAACTGGGCGGTGTCGAAGAAGAAGACCGATTTCGTCGGTATTCGCGGACTGAAACGGCCCGATCTCGTCAAGGAAGGCCGCAAGCAGCTCGTCGGCCTCGTAACCAAGGATCCGATGACGGTGCTGGAAGAGGGCGCGCAGATCGTCGCCAACCCGAACCAGCCGAAGCCGATGACCATGCTCGGCCACGTCACTTCGTCCTACTGGTCGGAAAACCTCGGCAAGTCGATCGCGTTTGCGCTGGTTGCGGGCGGTCGGGCGCGCAAGGGCGAGACGCTCTATGTGCCGATGCCGGACAAGACCATAGCGGTCGAGGTGATCGACATGGTGTTCTTTGATAAAGAAGGAGGCCGCATCAATGGCTGATACGGCAGTTCGCACATCCGTTCTTTCAGGCAAGCAGGGCGGATCGGCCACCGTGCGGCTGACACCGGCACCTCATGCCACCCGCGTGGCGCTGCGCGCGCCGGCGGAATCGCTGGCGGCGCTGTCGTCGGCGCTCGGGCTGACCATTCCCGCCGCGCCGAAGACCTCGGGCCGCTCGGGCGGGCGCTCGGCGCTATGGCTTGGGCCGGACGAATGGCTGGTCATCGACGAGGCCGGTGGCGACATGATGACGGCGCTCAAGGGCACCGGCGTCGTGCACTCGGCGACCGACGTCTCGCATCGAAACGTTGCGATCATCGTCTCCGGGCCCGGCGCCGAAACGGCGATCATGGCCGGTTGCCCGCAGGACCTGTCGCTCGACGCGTTCCCTGTTGGCGCCTGCTCGCGCACGCTGTTCGGCAAGGCCGAGATCGTGCTGTTCCGCACCGAGGAAGACACGTTCCGGGTGGAGTGCTGGCGCTCCTTCGCCGACTTCGTCTTCGGGCTGCTCGCCGAAGGCGCGGCGGACGCGGCGCATTGATCGCCAAGTCGTCATGAATTGCTGCGTGGCGGGTATCCTGCCGCGCGGTCCTTCCCCAGCGAGCATTCTTGCCATGACGGAGTGGCGGGATTAATCTTCCGTGCTTGAGGTCGCGCATGGCGCAGCCGAAACCCGGGGTGATGTCCGATGATGCTGCATCACGTTTCCATTGTCGTGACTGATATCGACCGCTCCGTCGCCTTCTATCGCGATGTCTTCGGCCTTGAGCAGATCGAGCGGCCGCCGTTCGATTCCGTCGGGGCATGGTTTGCCTGCGGTGCGCAGCAGATTCACCTGATCGTCAATCCATCCGGCACGCTGCGACGCACCGCGACCATCGACACCACCGACGGGCATGTCGCGTTGCGCACCGACGACTTCGAGGCCTGTCTGAAGGGGTTGATGGCGCGGGGTTTCAGGGAGGATGCACCGGACGGCGATCCGTGGAAATTGCATCTGAGGCTCGAGGGGCCGGCGGGGTTTCCGCAGGCGTATCTGCTTGATCCGGATCGGAATATCGTCGAGGTGAATGGGCCTGGGGCGGTTGGGTTGGAGAAATAATGTTGGTTGAGGGGCAGGACGGGTTGTCGGAGCGGAGTTGCCAGCGATTGGGTCAGCAACTGACTATGTCGATGTAGCCGGTCGCGGCGATCGCTTGCATGGCCCTGTCGCGGGAAATGATCGGCATTCTTCTGACGCGTGCAGTTGCCATCAGATAGCAGTCGCCGGGATCCTTGTGTCCGGTTGCGGCGACCACGTTGGCCGCCTCGACCGCAATGTTCAGATTGATGGAGATCAGTTTTGCGGCGGTCTCCCACACGGCTTGCCGAAACCATTTTCCGGCGTTGACGTCGCCTATTTCTGGGGCGTTTTTCGGTTTGCGAATGGCAAGCGACAACTCCCACGCCGTTATCGCAGATACGCAGAGAGAACCTGCCTCCTGGCTTTCACCGATTGCAACAAGGGCTTCGTCGGAGAGGGGTTGGGTTCCGCTGACCAGCCAGTAGAGCGCATGCGTGTCGAGCAGAACGCCTCGCAACCGTCTCGTGCCTCTACTTACGCTCGTCTTTCAGAGACTGCGAGGCAATCGGCTTGGTCAGATCGATACCCTTGCGAATCTTTAGATCGCTGTCTTTCAGCGCGCCCGCGCCGCGTACGGTGACGGTCTTGCCCGTCTTCTCGTCGCGAACAATAACCGCTGATTGTGCTGCCGATTTTGCCATGGCCCAATCATAGGGCATTTGTCTTGCGAATACGACACTGGATATTGGGGGGTGTTTTGGCGAACGCGGCCTTACTCGCCGGGCTCGCTGCGATGCTTCCGCCATTCCCGTTCATGCAGGAGAACCGCAGCATAAGCGATGATGCCGATGATTGCCGGCAAACCGAAGGACATGAAAAACAAACCACCGGTATTCATGGTATGAGTCCCTTCAGTATTCTTCTTGCCAAATAATGTAATAGCGTGGCGACTAAATGCCAACCACACAGGTATCCCGCCAACCAAAGGCCAGATAACTGATTGAAACTACTTATATTATAGAGGACGCCGGCGATAGGCGTGATGATCCCGACAGTGAAGCACGCCGTCGATGCGCGTTCCAGCGCGTTGGCCAATAGCCGTGTCCGCTCATTTTAAATCAAACTCATCACGGCCCCGCGGGAGCTTGTCCTGTCAAACGTCGTCCGGCCGGTCCTTCGGGTCGAACTGGACGATGGTGATCCACTTGGCGGTGAGGGCCGGCTTGCGTTCGTTTTCGATCTCGATCGTCAGGTCGTAGGTGGTCATCAGCATGCCGGCGCCGCGGAAGCGGGCGTCGGCGAGGATGAAGTGGCCGCGGATGCGGGCGCCGGATTTGACGGGCGCGACGAAGCGGACGGTGTCGAAGCCGTAGTTGATGCCCATCGTCTGCTCGCGCACCTTCGGCAGGCAGTTGTAGTTCATGGTCGAGAGCAGCGAGAGGGTGAGGAAGCCGTGGGCGATGGTGCCGCCGAAGGGGCTTTGCGCGGCGCGTTCCGGGTCCACATGGATGAACTGGTGGTCGTCGGTGGCATGGGCAAAAGCGTCGATCATCGTCTGATCGACGAGGATCCAGTCGGAAAGGCCGGTTTCCGTGCCGATCAGCCCGCGCACGTCGGCGAGCGAAATTTCTTTGACCATTGATTCCTCGTGAAATAGCAGCAGTTTAAAGTCTTACAATGCGTATAGGACGATTACGACAGGGAATTTCCCGCCGTCTTGAAGCTGTCAATTTTCAATCAGAAAAGCAACCGAGCGTGGTGCTACTTCGGCTTTCGCCGTGGTCTTTCCCGTTCCGGCGGATGATAGCGGGCGCCAGGACGTCGTGCCGGGCAGGGAAAATGTCTGCGAGGTGTGGGCGCGGTTGAAGAGCACGGCGAGGCGAACCTTGTTGCCGCTGTCGCTGTCCTTCGAGGTCAGGATCATGCCGAGCGTCGCGAAGTCGGGCGTTTCCCACTCCGACACATGCATCGTCTCGCCGGATGGCGAGATCCATACGACATCGCCGTTGCCGGTGAAGAACTCGAATGTCGCGAGGACATCGAAGCGCCGGCGCAGCGAAGCAATGAAGGCGGTGTGCGATATCAGGTCCTCGTCGAGCGCGGACCAGTCGACCCAGGTGATCGCGTTGTCCTGGCAATAGGCGTTGTTGTTGCCACGCTGGCTGCGACCGCCCTCATCGCCCGCGGTGAGCATGATGGTGCCACGGGTGGCAAACAGGGTGGAGAGCAGGGCCTTCAGGTCGGCTCGGCGGCGCGCGAGGATGTCGGGGTCTTTCGTTTCACCCTCGGCGCCGTTGTTCCAGGAATGGTTCTCGTTGTGGCCGTCGCGGTTGTCCTCGCCATTGGCTTCGTTGTGCTTGCCCGCGTAGGAGACGAGGTCGTTCAGCGTGAAGCCGTCATGTGCGGCGAGGAAGTTGACGCTGCGGGTGGCTGTGGCGCCGTTGCGGGCGAAGATGTCGGAGGAGCCTGCCAGCGCCGATGCCAGCGCGCCGGTCTTATGGTGATCGCCGCGCCAGTAGCAGCGCAAATCGTCGCGGACGCGGTCGTTCCATTCGAGGAAGGGGGCCGGGAAGTTGCCGAGCTGGTAGCCTCCGGGGCCGATGTCCCAGGGCTCGGCGATCATGATGCGATCCGCCAGCACTTCGTCTTCCAGCATCGCCGTCAGCGTCCCGCCATGTGCCTCGAAGCCGGAGGCGGTGCGGCCGATGATCGGCGCGAGGTCGAAGCGGAAGCCGTCGATGCCGGCGTGGAGCACGAAATGGCGCAGCGTGTCGATGACCAGCTGTCTGACGTAGGGGTGGTCGCAGGCGACGGTGTTGCCGGTGCCGGTGTCGTTGACCAGCGTGCCCGGCTGGCCGTCGACGTGGCGCAGCAGGTTGCGATTGTCGAGGCCGCGCATGGAGAGCGTCGGGCCGAAGCGGTCGCTTTCGCCGGTGTGGTTGAAGACCAGATCGAGGATGACGCCGATGCCTTCGGCGTGCAGCTTGGCGACCGTGTCGCGTAGCTCGGCGACGCCGCCGGGGGCAAGGCGCGGGTCGAGCGCCATGAAGGCGACGGGGTTGTAGCCCCAGCCATTGGTGAGGCCGAGCGGCGGCAGGTGGCGTTCGTCGATCCAGGCGGTGATCGGCATCAACTCGACGGCATCGACGCCGATGCGCTTGAGGTGGGCGATGACGGCGGGGTGGGCGAGCGCCGCGATCGTACCGCGCTGGGCCTCCGGCACGTCGGGATGCAGCATGGTGAAGGGGCGGACCGCGACCTCGTAGATGAAGCCGCCCGGTCGGAAGACGGGCTTTTGCATTGCGACCTTGACATCGCGGGTAACGATCGCCCGGGGGACGAGGTGCTGCGTGTCGGCGCCGAATTTCGAGAGCAGCGGGTCGTAGCGGAAGGGGCGGTCGAGTTCTTTGGCGTAGGGATCCACCAGCAGTTTCGAGGCGTCGAACCAGAGGCCGTCGTCTGGGGCGTAGGTGCCGTCGGCGCGGTAGCCGTAGCGCGCGCCGGGGGCGATGCCTTCGACGAAGAGGTGGTGGACGTCGCCGTCGCGCGTCATCGGCAGGCGATCGGTCTCGCGGCCGGTCTGGTCGAAGAGGCAGAGGTGGATGACGGTGGCGTCGCGGGAGCAGACGACGAAGGTCGCGCCGGTTTCGGTGAGGGTTACGCCTTGCGCGCCTTCGAAGGGAGAGGTCGACATGCGGCGCTACCCCCCTCTGCCCTGCCGGGCATCTCCCCCGCAAGGGGGGAGATCGGCTGGGCGCACTGTTGGGTGCCCCGCTTCCTGCTCGACGAATTCGCCTATGTGACGGTACTGTTTAGGCGAGCGGAAACCGCTTGCGATCTCCCCCCTTGAGGGGGAGATGCCCGGCAGGGCAGAGGGGGGTAGATGCATCCGCTGCTCCCGATCGGGCATTATGGAGGTGATCTCAGGTAATCACCGACGGCTGATCGCGGCCGGTGCGGGCCTTGATGTCGGCGATGGTTTCGGCGGCGGCGATGAGGTCGGCCAGCGCTTCCTGGGTTTCGATGTTGTGGCGGCTGGAGTCGGGCTCGTAGCGCTCGATGTAGACGCGCAGCGTGGCGCCCGAGGTACCGGTGCCGGACAGGCGGAAGACGACGCGGGAGCCGCCCTCGAACATGATGCGGATGCCCTGGTGCTCGCTGACCGACTTGTCGATCGGATCATGGTAAGCAAAGTCGTCGGCCTTCTCGACCTTCAGTGCGCCGAAGGTCTTGCCGACCAGCGTCGGCAGCTGGGCGCGCAGGTTTTCGACGAGGCCGTTGGCAGCGTCGGTGTCGACGCCCTCGTAGTCGTGGCGCGAATAGTAGTTGCGGCCGTAGGTCTGCCAATGCTGGGTGACGATGTCCTGAACACTCTCGCCGCGCACGGCCAGGATGTTCAGCCACATCAGCACCGCCCACAGGCCGTCCTTTTCGCGGACGTGGTTGGAGCCGGTGCCGGCGCTTTCCTCGCCACAGATGGTCGCCATGTTGGCGTCGAGCAGGTTGCCGAAGAACTTCCAGCCGGTCGGCGTCTCGTACATGCCGATGCCGCGCTTTTCAGCGACACGGTCGGCAGCGCCAGACGTCGGCATCGAGCGGGCAATGCCGGTGAGGCCACCGGAATAGCCGGGTGCGAGGTGGGCGTTGGCGGCGATGATCGCCAGGCTGTCGGATGGGGTGACGAAGATGCCGCGGCCGATGATCAGGTTGCGGTCGCCGTCACCGTCGGAGGCTGCGCCGAAATCCGGGGCGTCGTCGCCCATCATCTCGTCGTAGAGTTCCTTGCAGTGGACGGGGTTCGGGTCCGGATGGTGGCCGCCGAAATCTGGCAGCGGCATGAAATTGCGGACAGAGCCGGACGGCGCGCCGAGACGGTTCTCGAAGATTTCCTTGGCGTAGGGGCCGGTGACGGCGCTCATCGCGTCGAAGGCGATGCGGAAGCCGAGGCTGACGAGGTTGCGGATGGCGCCGAAATCGAACAGTTCTTCCATCAGCGCGGTGTAGTCCTCGACCGAATCGAGAACCGCGAGAATCATGCCGCCCGGCAGTTCGTCCTTGCCGATGCGGTCGAGATTGACGTCGGGGAAGTCTGCGATCCTGTAGCTTTCGATCGTCTTGGTGTGGGCGTAGATCGCGTCGGTGATCTTCTCAGGTGCCGGGCCACCATTGCTGATGTTGTACTTGATGCCAAAATCTTCGGTCGGGCCGCCGGGATTGTGGCTGGCCGAAAGAATGATGCCGCCGAAGGCCTTGTACTTGCGGATCACGTGCGAGGCAGCCGGAGTCGACAGGATGCCGCCCTTGCCGACGATCACCTTGCCGAAGCCATTGGCGGCGGCCATCTTGATCGCCTTCTGGATGACTTCCTTGTTGTAGTACCGTCCGTCGCCACCGATGACGAGGGTCTTGCCCTGATATCCTTCGAGCGAATCGAAGATCGACTGGACGAAGTTCTCGGCGTAGTTCGGCTGCTGGAATACCGGGACCTTCTTGCGCAGCCCAGACGTGCCGGGCTTCTGATCCTGATAGGGGGTGGTGGATACGGACTTGTTCATTTTCTGTCACTTGCCTTTCGGGGCGAGGCTTGAATAGAGGGCAGCATAGCGCTCGGCGCTTTTCTCCCACGAAACATCCGATTTCATGCCCTGCTTTTGCAATTGGGTCCAGACCTTTTGATCGGTGTAGAGATGTAGCGCACGGCGAACAGCGTGCAACAGACCTGACGCGGTCACCGGAGAGAATTGTATCCCGGTTGCCACTTTGGCCGCAAGGGCTGCGTGATTGGCGTCGATCACGGTGTCGGCGAGGCCGCCGGTATGGGCGACGATCGGCACGCAGCCGTAGCGCAGGCCATAAAGCTGGGTGAGGCCGCAGGGTTCGAATCGCGACGGGATGATGATGGCGTCGCAGCCGGCCTGCATCAGATGCGACATCGGCTCGTTGTAACCAATCGAGACGCCGATGCGGCCGGGATGGCGGGCGGCGGCGGCGAGCAGCGAACCTTCGAGGGCCGGATCGCCGGAGCCCAGGATGGCGAGCTTGCCGCCCATGGCGACGATCTCGTCGGCGGTGGCCGCGATCAGGTCCATGCCCTTTTGCCAGGTCAGGCGGCTGATGATGCAGAAGATCGGGGCGCTGTCCTGGTCGAGGCCGAAGAACTCGGCGACGGAATGGCGGTTTTCGGCGCGGCTCTTCAGCGTGGCGGCGGTGTAATGGGTGTGGACGACGGGATCGGTGGCCGGGTTCCAGATGTCGGCGTCGATGCCGTTGACGATGCCGTGCAGCGCCTCGAGCCGGCTGGCGATGACGCCTTCCAGCCCCATGCCGAATTCTGCGTCTAGAATCTCGGTGGCGTAGGAGGGGCTGACGGTGGTGATTGCATGTGCCGTCTTCAGGCCGCCCTTGAGGAAGCCGATATTGCCGTAATATTCGATGCTCTCGGTTGAGAACGCATGCGGCGGCAGGCGCAGGCCGGGCAGAATGTCGGCGCCGAACTGGCCCTGAAAGGCGATGTTGTGGATCGTCAGGATGCTCGGCAGCTCCGGCGTCGGGTAATAGCGCATGTAGACCGGCGTCATCGCCGCCTGCCAGTCATGGGCGTGGACAAGATCCGGGCGCCAGCCGGGCATCAGGCCGGCGGCGATTTCGGCGGCGGCCAGCGACAGGGCGGCGAAGCGGCGCCAGTTGTCGGGATAGTCCTTGCCGGTGGGGTCGAGATAGGGGCCGCCCGCCCGGTCGTAATAGGCGGGGGCGTCGAGCACGAGGATATCGAGACCCTCGTGCTTCACTTCCAGGACCGTCGCGGGCTCGCCCAGCAGATCATCGAAAGTCAGGCGCACGACGGGATCGGTGATCGCCCGCATGACGGCGGGATAGCCGGGCATGAGGGTTTTCGTTTCCACGCCGAAGCGCTTGAGCGCGATGGGCAGGGCGCCGGCCACATCGGCCAGGCCCCCTGTTTTCACCAATGGGAAGACTTCGGACGAAACCGAAAGAACTTTCATCGTTTACAAATCCAGCTTGTCGATCATCGGTTGCGTGATGAGGCAGATGCCGCCCTCGGAACGGCGGAAACGCTTGGCGTCGAGAACAGGATCCTCGCCGACGACCAAACCTTCCGGAATGACGACGCCATGGTCGATGACAACGTTGCTCAGCTGGGCGTGGCGGCCGATCTTGACGCTCGGCAGAACCACGGCACTCTCGAGCTTCGAGTAGGAGTTGGCGCGGACGCCAGTGAACAGCAGGCTGTTGTTCAACGTCGCACCCGAGATGATGCAATCGCCGGCGACGACCGAGGAGGTAGCCGAGCCGCGGCGGTTTTCGTCGTCGTGGACGAACTTGGCCGGCGGCGAGATTTCGGCATAGGTCCAGATCGGCCAGGACTTGTCGTAGATGTCGAGCTCGGGAACGATCGCTGTCAGGTCGATATTGGCCTGCCAGTAAGCGTCGATGGTGCCGACGTCGCGCCAGTAGGGCTCGCGCTCGAAGTCGGAGCGGACGCAGGAGTTGGCGAAACGGTGGGCGACGGCCTTACCGTTCTTGACGATATACGGGATGATGTCCTTGCCGAAGTCGCGGCTGGAATTGGGATCGGCGGCGTCGCGGCGCAATTCCTCGATCAGGAACTTGGTGTGGAAGACGTAGATGCCCATCGAGGCGAAGGCGCTCTCCGGCTTGCCGGGAATGGCTGGCGGATCGGCGGGCTTCTCGACGAAATCGATGATGCGGTCCTTTTCGTCGACATGCACGACGCCGAAGCCCGTGGCTTCCATGCGCGGCACTTCGAGGCAGCCGATGGTCACGTCGGCGCCGGAATCGACATGCTGCTGCAGCATGTATTCGTAGTCCATCTTGTAGACGTGGTCGCCGGCGAGGATGACCATGTATTCGACGCCGTAGTCCTGGATGATGTCGATGTTCTGATAGACGGCGTCGGCCGTGCCTTCATACCACTGCGTTTCGGAAACGCGCTGGGAGGCTGGCAGGATGTCGAAGCTTTCGTTTCGCTCGGGGCGGAAGAAGTTCCAGCCGCGCTGCATGTGACGGATCAGCGAGTGCGCCTTGTACTGGGTGGCGACGCCGATGCGGCGGATACCCGAATTGAGCGCGTTCGACAGCGCGAAGTCGATGATGCGCGATTTTCCGCCGAAATAGACCGCCGGTTTGGCGCGTCGGTCGGTGAGTTCCTTCAGGCGGCTTCCCCGGCCGCCGGCAAGAACATAGGCCATTGCATCGCGGGCAAGTGGCTGAATGCGTTTTTCTACCATTTTATTCCTCCCACCAGTCTTCAAGTCTCAGGTTCAAGCATGATCGTTGCCAGCGGCGGCAGGGTCAGCGAGGCGACGATGGTGCCGCCCGCATTGACGGCCTGCACACGGCCGCCATTGCCCTTGCCGCTGCCGCCGTAGATGTCGGCATCGGTATTCAGGATTTCCCGCCAGCGGCCCTCGAGCGGCAGCCTGACGGCGTAGTTCTCGCGGTAGACGGGCGTCATGTTGCAGATGACAGCCACCGGCTTTTCGCCGGGCGCCTTGCGCAGCCAGGCGAAGACCGAGTTCTCGTGGTCGTCGGCAATCAGCCACTCGAAGCCTTCGCCCTCGCAGTCGCGGGCGTGCAATGCCGCCTTGCTGCGGTAGGTGAAGTTCAGATCCCGCACCAGCCGGCGCATGCCCTCGTGCATGCGGTACTGCAGCAGGTTCCAGTCGAGCGTGCCGGCCTCGTTCCACTCGCTCCACTGGGCGAATTCCTGGCCCATGAAGAGAAGTTTCTTGCCCGGATAGCCCCACATCAGCGCGTAGTAGGCGCGCAGGTTGGCGAACTTCTGCCAGTCGTCGCCGGGCATCTTGGCGATCAGCGAGCCCTTGCCGTGCACCACCTCGTCGTGGCTGAGCGGCAGGACGAAGTTTTCCGAATAGGCGTAGAGCAGCCCGAAGGTCAGCTCGCTGTGGTGATGCTTGCGATGCACGGGTTCGCGCTGCATGTAGCTCAGCGTGTCGTGCATGAAGCCCATGTTCCACTTGAAGCCGAAGCCGAGACCTCCCTCGTGGACCGGCTGCGACACCTTCGGCCATGACGTCGATTCCTCGGCGATGGTCATGACGCCGGGGTGCTCGGCGTAGATACGGGTGTTCATCTGCTGCAGGAAGCGGACCGCCTCCAGGTTTTCGTTGCCACCATACTCGTTGGGGATCCATTCGCCGTGCTTGCGGGAATAATCCAGGTAGAGCATCGAGGCGACGGCGTCGACGCGCAGGCCGTCGAGATGGAACTTCTCCGACCAGTAGAGTGCGTTGTTGACGAGGTAGGACACGACCTCGGTGCGGCCGAAGTTGTAGATCGCCGTGTTCCAGTCGGGGTGGAAGCCCTTGCGTGGATCCTCGTGCTCGTAAAGCGCCGTGCCGTCGAACAGACGCAGGCCGTGCTCGTCGGTCGGGAAGTGGGCCGGCACCCAGTCGAGGATGACGCCGAGACCGACCTTATGGGCGCCGTTGACGAAGCGGGCAAAGCCCTCCGGCTCGCCGAAGCGGGCGGTCGGCGCATAGAGCCCCGTCGTCTGGTAGCCCCAGGACGGATCATAGGGGTGCTCGGTGATCGGCAGGAACTCGATATGGGTGAAGCCCATGTCGACGCAGTAGGGGATCAGTCGGGCGGCCATCTCGTCCCAAGAGAGAAATGTGCCGTCGTCGCGGCGCTGCCAGGAGCCGGCATGCACCTCGTAGATCGAGATCGGCTGGCGGCGCTTGTCGGTCTCGCTCCAGTGCTTGAGGTGGGCTTCATCTTCCCACTCCTGGATGAGTTCCGAGGTGGCGACCGATGCCGTCTTCGGGCGCAGCTCGCTGCGACGCGCGAACGGGTCAGCCTTCAGCGGCAGCAGCGTGCCGTTCTGGCCGATGATCTCGAACTTGTAGGCGACGCCCGTCGGCACGTCGGGGGCGAAGATTTCCCAGATGCCGGCGCCGGCGCGCAGCCGCATGACGTGGCGGCGACCATCCCAGTTGTTGAAATCGCCGACGACGGAGACGCGCTGCGCGTTCGGCGCCCAGACGGCGAAGTGGATCCCCTGCGCGCCTTCATGCTTGATCCAGTGGGCGCCCATCTTGTCGAACAGGCGCAGGTCGGAGCCCTCGCGGGCATAGTAATCGTCCATCGGCCCGAGAACGGGGCCGAAGCTGTAGGGGTCGGTGACGGCCCATTCAGCATCGCCGCGGCGGGCGCGGTAACGCACAGGCACCTGCTTGTTGACCGAGACCGTGCCGGCGAAGAAGCCGTCGGGGTGCTGCGGCTTGAGTTCGCCGATCACCGTGCCGTCGAGCGACATGGCCGTGACTTCCTCGGCACCCGGGATGAAGCAGCGGGCAACGTAAACGCTGCCCGACTTGTGGACGCCCAGAACGGCAAACGGATTGGCATGGGCGCCAGCCAGGATGGCCGCTATTTCATCTGCCGAAATTTCCCAGGCAAGCTTGGCTTCGGGAGCAGCCTTCGGCGTTTTCATCCAGCTCTCCAGATTTCCTTGGCATACTGCCGGATCGTGCGATCCGACGAGAACCAGCCCATGCGGGCGGTGTTGTGAATGGTCTTTTCGTTCCAGCTGGCCTTGTCGTTCCAGAGGTCGTCGACTTCGCGCTGGGCCTGGGCGTAGGCGTCGAAATCGGCGGCGACCATGAACCAGTCGTGCGAATAGATGCCGTCGATCAGCTCCGCGTATCGGTTTCGGTCGTCGGGAGAGAAGACGCCGGAACTGATGGCGGACAGCGCCTGCGAGAGCTCGGGCGAGCCTTCGATGATGGCACGCGGATTGTGACCGTCAGCGCGCAGATTGGAGACCTCGTCGGCGCGCAGGCCGAAGATCTTGATGTTGTCGTCGCCGACATTGTCGCGCATCTCGACATTGGCGCCGTCGAGCGTGCCGATGGTGAGCGCGCCGTTGAGGCCGAACTTCATGTTGCCGGTGCCGGATGCTTCCATGCCGGCGGTCGAGATCTGCTCCGAGAGGTCGGCGGCAGGCACCATGACCTCAGCCAGCGTGACGTTGTAGTTCGGCACGAAGACGACCTTGAGCAGGCCGCGCACGGCCGGGTCGTTGTTGATGGTGCGGGCCACGTCGTTGATCAGCTTGATGATCAGCTTGGCGTTGTGATAGCTCGGCGCCGCCTTGCCGGCGAACAGTTTTACCCGCGGCACCCAGTCCAGCTCCGGACGCGAGCGGATCTGGTCATAGAGGGCGACGGCCTCGATGACATTGAGCAGCTGGCGCTTGTACTCATGGATGCGCTTGATCTGGATGTCGAACATCGCCGACGGATCGATCTTCACGCCCATGCGTGACGCGACGAGATTGGCGAGTGCCACCTTGTTGGCGCGCTTCACGGCCGCGAACTTCTCCTGGAAGCTCGCATCGGTGGCGAACTTGTCGAGCGGCGTCAGCTTTTCCGCATCGTCGAGGAAGTCGTCGCCGATCGCCTCGCGGATCAGGCCGGTCAGGCCCGGATTGCACTGCTGCAGCCAGCGGCGCGGGGTGATGCCGTTGGTCTTGTTGTTGATGCGGTCGGGATAGAGCTTGTGCAGGTCGGCGAAGACGGTGACCTTCATCAGGTCGGTATGCAGCGCCGAGACGCCGTTGATCGAATGCGAGCCGACGAAGGCAAGGTTGCCCATGCGCACCCGGCGATTGCCGCTTTCCTCGATCAGCGAGATCGAGCGGATTTCGGTCTCCGAAAAGTTCTTGGTCTTGCGGGCCTCGAGCAGCACCTTGGCGTTGATCGCGTAGATAATTTGCATGTGGCGCGGCAGCAGGCGCTCGAACAGCGGCACCGCCCAGCTTTCCAGCGCTTCGGGCAGAAGCGTGTGGTTGGTGTAGGCGATGGTGCCGCGGGTGATGTCCCAGGCCTGGTCGAAGTCCAGGCCGTGCACGTCGCAGAGCAGGCGGATGAGCTCGGCGATGGAGACCGCCGGGTGGGTGTCGTTCAGCTGGATCGCTACCTTGTCTGGCAGCGAGGTGAAGTCGTCATACTGCTGCAGGTGGCGGCGCAAAATATCTTGAAGCGAGGCGGAGGAGAAGAAGAACTCCTGGCGCAGACGCAGCTCCTGGCCGGCCGGCGTGGCGTCGGCCGGGTAAAGAACGCGGGTCAGGCTCTCAGCCTTGTTGCTTTCGCGCAGCGCGCCGATGTGGTCGCCGGCGTTGAAGGCGTCGAGCAGGATCGGGTCGATCGGCTGCGCCGACCAGAGGCGTAGCGTATTGACGCGCTTGCCGCGCCAGCCGACCACTGGGGTATCGAAGGCGGCGGCGATGACGCGCTCGGCCGGCTTCCAGACGTAGCGCGGATCGCCGTCGGCGCCGTTGGCCACATCGACCGAGCCGCCGAAGCCGATTTCATATGCGCTCTCGCGGCGCTCAAACTCCCAGGGGTTGCCGTGGGCGAGCCAGCTTTCGGGCAGCTCGACCTGCCAGCCGTCGGCCATCTGTTGGCGGAACAGGCCGTGGACGTAGCGGATGCCGTAGCCGTAGGCCGGGACATCGACGGTCGCCATCGATTCCATGAAGCAGGCGGCGAGACGGCCGAGACCGCCATTGCCGAGCGCTGCATCGGGCTCGAGGCCGGCGATGACGGAGACATCGACGCCGAGCGAAGCGAGCGCGTCACGAACCTCTTCCATCAGGCCGAGGTTGGACACGGCATCGCGCATCAGGCGGCCGATAAGGAATTCGAGGGATAGATAGTACACGCGCTTGGCGCCGGTCGAGTAAACCTTGCGGGTCGATTCCATCCAGTTGTCGATGATGCGGTCGCGGACCACGAGGATGGTGGCGGTCAGCCAGTCGTGCGGCTTGGCGACCTTGGCATCCTTACCAATGCGATAGGTCAGGCGCTCGATGATTTCTTCTGCGAGTATTTCCGGCTTGGAACTGCGCGGTGCGGGAGAGGGGATGGTGGGCTTCGAAACGGTGGTCATCGTCAGTCCTCGCCAATTCTGGTTTTGTTTCAGTATGTTATACGTACTTCAATCGATTTACTCACGCACTATCGATGCAGTTTATGCACCGTTACTACGCAGTTGCAACAAGGGAAAATCAGCAAACGAAAAAATCGACGGAGGTGACGGCGGGATGACGGAAAGAACTTGATTTCAATCGGCTTTCTGATTTTGATAGACGCGATTTCCGTAACAACGAAAAGCCGCTCCGGTTTGTTCCGGAGCGGCTTTTTTTGATTGGTGGTGATGGGGTATCAGTTGGTCAGCAAAGTCTTTTCGGATGCCGCTTCAGAGCCGATGGCCTTGAAGGCGGCAAGCAGGTCGGACATGCTCTCCGCCTGAAAATAGTATCCATTGCCTGTCGCGCAACTGCGCAGCAGGTTCTGTCCGACAGTCGGTGCCATGAAGGCCACGGAATAAATCTTTATCCCAGCATTTTTTGCGTTCGTGCAGGTCGTGAGCGTTGCCGTGTTCGATGACGAGTCATTGTTTTCGCCGTCCGTCATGAGCACAATATACTTGGTCAATTTTGTGTTGCCTGCATTTTGCTGGATTTGTGTCTCCGATTGCGAGCCGGTTGATGTCAGCCCTTCATAGGCCTTCTTCATCGGTGCAGCGGATTCCGTGCCCCCGCCTCCGGACAGCTTATTGATAACGTTGGTGCGGGTGGATGTCGTGCCCCACACGAAGCTGCTGGAGAGATTGACTTCGCTGCTCCAGCCAATTGCATTCGTGCGCACATACTGCGCTTGCGGGTCGGCGGTATCAAGCTGCGTGAACAGCAAATTAGCCGCCGACTTCAGGGCGTCGATTTTCTTCACGTAGCATGGCGAATACGAGCCGATGGACCTACCGCTGGTGTTGTAGTGGGTGCAGCTGTTGTAGTTCAGGATGTTTGCCGTGTCGGCGAGCATCGAACCGGACTGGTCGAGGGCGAGGGTCATCGACAGAGACGATTTGACTTCGCTGGTGCCGCTCGTCGTTTGGCTATTGCTCGCAATCGCGGCCGTGTTCCTGCCGAGCATGCGCATGAACGGCGTAAGGCTCATATTGTAGGTCGCATTGACCTTGACCTTGAAGCTCTTGCTTGTCGATGTGGTCGTTATGGTGACCGCGACGGTGGTGCTGTTTTTCAACGCTGCGGTGTCAGCGGCGCTCATTGAATTTGCCATCTGACCAGCTACGAATTCCTTCGCAAGTGTCTCAGCCTGGGCGCTGGTGGTAATGGAACCATCCATCAGCGCCGTGGCAGCGGCAAGGGCCGCTGCATCGGACGCGTCTTGAAGCTGGCGTTGCTGCGAAACCATGTTCGAAAAGTCGAGGGCAACGCCCGCGCTGCCGACAAGAACCGGAATGAGAAGCGCCGTCACCATCGCGAAGTTGCCACCACGATCGGTTGTCAGTCTGGAAATGCTATTCACTAGAAAATGCCAGGTGCTCATCATGTTCACCACTAGTTGCTAATATTAATGAATGCATTCTCTGATTGAATGTATTTAGGTTGTGCTTACGTAATGTGCACAATTTTAGCGAAATGCCGCTTTCCGGAACGAATTTGCGCCGCGGACGGCGTTTCAGCGCCAATGAGCATGTCTATGTTGTTTTCGGTTTCACCGCAGCCGGTGCGCAAGCGGTTGTTCCGTCGGAATCACGATGGCCAGAGACATAGAAAAGCCGCCCCGGATTGATCCGGAGCGGCCTTTGGTCACTGTCGAAATTATATTGTCTACTGGGTCAGGCGGACATAGTTGCCGTCGGTGCCGCTGCAGTCGGCACTGACCGTGTAGAAGAAGTCCTGACGATCGGCGCCGCCGCCGTCTTCCCATGCGTGGCTCTGGGTGGCCGCGCAGCCGAAGTAGCTTTCCAGCGGATAGGCCGTGCCCTTCTTGAGCTGCTTGCCGTCGACGTAGAGCGAGTCCATCTGGTCCGGATTGTCGGTACGAAGCGTGTTGCTGTAAACCAGCTTCGACGGCAGCAGGCTTGCGGTGCAAGTGACGGTCTGCTTGGAGTTGCTCGATACGGAGCCGGAGTAGCCGGTGCCGCAGTAGTCGGTCTTGATTTCCATCTTCAGGATCAGCTTGGTATAGGCGCCCAGGTCGATCGAACCGTTGGATGGCACGACGGTCATCGTGCCCTGGCCGGAGTTGTTGAGCGTTGTCGGCTGGTAGACGATGGTGCCAAGCGTCACTTCCAGCGGGCTGCCCGGGCGGACGACCATGATCGAGATCTTCTTGTACCAGTAGCCCTGCGCCTGCGTCGGCGTGAAGGTGATCTTGGTCGGCTTGATTGGCGCGACGGCCGCGGCGCCTGCCGCGATCGGCACCGAGTTGACATTGGCGATCTTCATTATCGACGTATCGACCGAAGCGTTCAGCGCGACCTTGAAGGTCCGGCCATCGGCCGTCATTGTCGAGGTGACGTTGGCAGGCATCTGGGCCGAATAACCTTTTAGGAAATTCTTGGCGGCGGTGGTTGCCGCGGACAGGTTGGTGCCGTCGAAGATCTTTCCGCCTTCGAGCGCAGCGGCGTCGGCGATCTCCTGAAGGTGGGTGCGTTGCGACGCGGCGTAGGAATAGTCGACCGCCACACCGGCGACAATCAGCAGCGGCGTCGCCAGCAGGGCCGTCATGACGGCAAAGTTGCCGCCGCGATCATTCAGCAGGCGGCAGAATTTCGACTTCAGAGATTGTACGGTGCGCATCATGTTCACCTGCGTGTTTGCCTTAAACTGCAGGTATTGATGACCCATAAGTATTTACGGGTATTGCATGCGCTTGTTCTAATTTTAGCGAGTTGTCACTTTTTCACGCGCATTTGGGACGGATGAGCCCGTTATTGCTTCAGCGGGATGACATCGACGGCCTGAACGGTGCGCTGGCCGCCATAGCTTTTCAGCACACCGATGACGGGCGCGACGTCGGAATAGTCGCGGCCATAGGCGACGACGATGTGGTCGGTGCCGGCGGGGATGTTGTTGGTCGGGTCGAGTTCGACCCAGCCGGTTGTTTCGCCACACCAGACGCGGACCCAGGCGTGCATGGCGTCGGCGCCTTCCAGCCGTTCCTTGCCGGGGGGCGGGATGGTGCGCAGGAAGCCGGAGACGTAGCCTGCCGGAATGCCGAGGCTGCGCAGGGCGAGGATCATGATGTGGGAGAAATCCTGGCAGACGCCGCGCTTCAGCTTGAAGGCCTCGAGCGGGGTGGTATCAACCGAGGTCGCATCCGGATCGTACTTGAAATCCTTGTGGATCGCGGCGCAGAGCGCAGTGGCGATCTCCAGCACGGTCAGCTTCGGCTTGACGCTGCCCTTGGCGTAATCGGAGATCGTTGGGGTCTCGACGAGGCGCGGGCTGTTGCCGATGAAGTGGTGCGGCGAGCCGGGCTTCAGCGACCAGACGCCGGACAATTCGTCCGGCAGGTCGGCGAGCACGGGGGAAAAGTCGGCTGATATCGAGTGGCTGTCGACCTGCACGCGGGCCTGCATGCGAATGTCCAGCGTCTCGTGATGGGCGCGCAGCATGAAGGAGGTGGCGGGGTGCTCGAAGAAGTCGAGGAAGTTCGATTGCTCGTCGGGCGTCGGCGAAATCTTGATCGAGCCGGCGACGAGGCGCTGGCGATCGGGCAGCGACAGCGGCAGCAGCCGCATGATGTGGCGGGCGCCGGAGGCCGGTGAATCGTAGATGTAGCCCATGTGCAGCGACAGATCGTAAAGCACCGGCATTATCCCAGATAGGTTTGCGCGAGCAGGTCGGAGAGGTTCTCCAGCTCGCGTTCGAGGCTGCGGTAGGTCTCGTCGGTCATCGTCTCCGGCGTCATCACCGCGAGGCCGGAGCGCAAGCGCATGGCTTCGCGGTAGAAGGGCGACATCTGGCCGTTGCTCAGCGCGTTCGGCAGCTGCTCGACCTCGCGCAGGATCTCGTTCATCTGGAACAGGATGGAGCGCGGGTTGAGCGGGTCGAGGGCCAAGAGGTCGGTAACGGTCAGCCGCGCCGTGTTGACGTTGTAGCGGCGGCGGTGGGTCATGACGCTGTCGCCGATTTCCAGCAGCATGTCGAGCGCGCCATCAGGGGCCTCGGGGCCGGACATGTGGCCGAGCAGGCGGGTCATATGCAGCGCGCGCTCGATATGGCGGCCGAGCGACAGGAAGCGCCAGCCGGTGAAGCGATACATGTTTTCGTGGACCAGACCGGCAAAGCCCGCAAGCTTGCGCAGCAGGATGGTCATCGCATGGCTGGCGTCGTCGCCCGGCGAAATCGTCGCGTGGAAGCGCCGCGCGGTCTTCGCGAGATCGGTCAGCGCCAGCCAGCCGTCGGGCGAGAAGCGGTCGCGGATGTTGCTGGCGGAATAGACGGCGCTGTCGATGTTGCGCAGCAGCGTGTCCGGCACCGCGTCCTCGGTGTCGATATCGACATTGCCGAGATAGTCGCTGACGTCGGCCAGCAACGGCTGGCTCGGATCGGCGGCCTCGGCGAAGCGGGCGTGCCAGGCGCGCAGGATGCGCAGCGCCCCTTCGGCGCGCTCGATGTAGCGGCCGAGCCAGAAGAGGTTGTCGGCGGCGCGGCTTGGCAGGCTGCCCGGCATGTTGCGGGTGAAGCTTGCCTCGGTGGGCAGCAGCGTGTGCCGCTCGACCGGCTTGTCGGAGACGATCCAGACGTCGGCGGCGGCACCGCCCGACTGCATGGCGATGGCCGCGACGTCGTCGCTGGCGCCGATGCGGGCAAAGCCGCCAGGCATGACCTGCCAGCCGGTCTTGGTGCGGGCCGCGAAGACGCGCAGGCTCATCGGCCGCGGCGTCAGCTTGCCGTTCACCCAGGTCGGCGTGGTCGATAGCGTCACGGCTTCCTGGCCTACCAGCTTGGCGCCGTCGGTCTCCAGCCATTCGCCGATCGAATCCTTAGCGGAGGCTCTCAGCGCCGAGCCGAGCACGGATTCGCCGTTGTCGTCGAAGAAGGGGGCGCGCGAATAAGCCGGGCCGATCACCATCTTCTCGATGTTGGCGGCCACATGGGCGCGTTCGCTCTGCTGGCCGCACCACCAGGTGGCGATCGACGGGAGCTTCAGGTCCTCGCCGAACAATTCGCGGCAGATCGTCGGCATGAAGGCGAGCAGGGCGCGCGTCTCGATGACGCCGGAACCGAGCGCATTGACGATCGTGACGGTTTCGGCGCGCAAGGCTTCCACCAGTCCGGGGGTGCCGATGTGCGAATTCTGGTTGAGCTCGAGCGGATCGGCATAGGCGGAATCGAGGCGGCGCCAGAGCACGGTGATCGGCTTCAGACCGGAGACGGTGCGCACCATCACCTTGCCGTTGACGACGGTCAGGTCCTCGCCCTCGAGCAGCATGAAGCCGAGGTAGCGGGCGATATAGGCGTGTTCGTAATAGGTTTCGTTGGCGGGGCCAGGCGTGAGGACGGCGATGCGGTCGTCGCCGCTGTGCTTCATGCCCTGCAGCGCGTCGCGGAAGGCGCCGAAGAAGGAGGCGAGGCGGTGCACCGGCGTTTCGGCAACGATGTCGGAGAAGGCGCGGGTGGTGGCGACGCGGTTTTCCAGCGCGAAGCCGGCTCCCGATGGAGCCTGGGTGCGGTCTGCCAGCACCCACCAATTGCCATCAGGACCGCGGCCGATCTCGAAGGCGCAGAAGTGCAGGTAGTGGCCACCAGCGGGTGTGATGCCGGCCAGCGGGCGCTGGAATTCGGGGTTGGCGGCGATCAGCGCCGGCGGCAGCACGCCGTCTTCGACCAGCTTGTTCTCGCCGTAGATGTCGGCGACGATCGCCTCGAGCAGGTCGGCGCGCTGCACCAGACCGGCCGACAGTGTTTCCCACTCGCGCTCGTCGATCAGCACCGGGATATGCGACAGCGGCCAGGAGCGTTCGGCGCTGCCGGTGCTGCCATAGGCGCGGTAGAAGACGCCGGCGTCGCGCAGATAGCGGTCGGCTCGGGCAAAGCGCTCGGTCAGGTCCTTTTCCGGCATGCCGCTCAGATGGGCGATAAAGTTCTGCCAGACCGGGCGGATGGCGCCGTTGGCATCGACCATCTCGTCGGCGACGCCGGGCGGCGGCTTATAGCCAAGCGCCGCGTCGTTGCCGATGCGGGGCTTGGTCGTCTGCCGCAGCTCTCTTGCCGATTTCTTCGCCATGTAGTCCTAAGGTCTGTCGTCGTTCAAATGCCAGCCGGACGTCTCAAGTCCAGCGTCAGCGGGAACTCGGGCGATCCGGTTTCGACCTGCGGGATATAGCCGCCTGCCGTGTGGCCCCATGGTTCGAATCGCGCCAGGCGCCTGGCTTCGGCTTCGTTTCCATTGACCGGGAAGGTGTCATAGTTACGCCCGCCCGGATGGGCAACATGATAGATGCAGCCGCCGATCGAACGCTTCGACCATGTATCATAAATGTCGAAGGTCAGCGGTGTGTTCACCGGCAAGAGCGGGTGCAATCCCGACGCCGGCTGCCAGGCCTTGAAGCGGACGCCGGCGACGGAAACACCCGCGGTGCCGGTCGGCGTCAGCGGCACTGTGCGGCCGTTGCAGGTGACGGTGTAGCGCTGCGCATTGCTGGTCTCGAGGCGCACCTGCAGACGTTCGACGGAACTGTCGACATAGCGCACGGTGCCGCCGACGGCACCTTCCTCGCCCATGACATTCCACGGTTCCAGCGCCTGGCGCAGCTCCAGCTTCGAGCCCTCGTATTCGACCTCGCCGCAGAAGGGGAAGCGGAATTCGAGTTGGGCTTTGAACCATTCGGGGCTGACGTCGAAGCCGTTCTGTCTGAGGTCGGCGAGCACGTCCAGAAAGTCCTGCCAGACGAAATGCGGCAGCATGAAGCGGTCGTGGAGCGTCGTGCCCCAGCGCACGAACTTGCCGTCGGCCGGGTTCTGCCAGAAACGGGCGATAAGCGCGCGCACCATCAGCTGCTGTGCCAGCGACATGCGGGCATTCGGCGGCATCTCGAAGCCGCGGAACTCGACGAGGCCGAGACGGCCGGTCGGGCCGTCGGGCGAAAACAGCTTGTCGATGCAGATCTCGGCGCGGTGGGTGTTGCCGGTCACATCGATCAGCGTGTTGCGGAACAGGCGGTCGGTAATCCACGGCAAGGGTGTCGGGCCACGGCCGGGCGCGGGGATCTGCGCGAGTGCGGTTTCCAGCTCGTAGAGGCTGTCGTGGCGGGCTTCGTCGATGCGCGGCGCCTGACTGGTCGGGCCGATGAACATGCCGGAGAACATGTAGGAGAGCGCGGGGTGGCGCTGCCAGTGCAGCACAAGGCTCTTCAACAGGTCCGGGCGGCGCAGGAACGGGCTGTCGCCGGGGTTGGCGCCGCCGACGACGACGTGGTTGCCGCCGCCGGTGCCGGTGTGGCGGCCGTCGATCATGAACTTGTCGGCGCCGAGCCGGGTCTGGCGAGCTTCTTCGTAGACCGTGGTGGTGATGTCGACGCAATCCTGCCAGTTGGAGGCGGGATGGATGTTGACCTCGATGACACCGGGATCGGGCGCGACGCGGATGACGTTGATGCGCTCGTCCTGCGGCGGCGAGTAGCCTTCGATGTGGATGGGGAGGCCGATTTCGGCGGCGGCATTTTCGGCGGCGGCGATCAGCTCGAGATAGTCCTCGATGCGCTCGACCGGCGGCATGAAGACACAGAGCCTGCCATCGCGCGGCTCGACCGAGATGGCGGTGCGCACGGCGCCGCCGATCTCGCCAACGGTCTGCTCGACGCGGGCCTGGCTGCTGTCGTCGCTCTGGCGCGAGGCCTCGGGCATGGCGCGGCCGGCGGGCACGAAGACTTCGGGCAAGGGTGCGCGCGGGATCGAGGGATCGGCCGGGTGGATATAGGGAAAGCGGGCCGGCGGCACGTAGGGCAGGGTGCCGAGCGGCAGGCGGTAGCCGACGGGGCTGTCGCCGGGCACGAGGAAGATCTTGCCGCGGCGGGTCTTCCACTTCTCACTGATCCAGCGCTGGTCCGAGGCTTTGGCGTTCCAGGCCTGCACGGGCAGGATATAGCCTGTTGGAGTCGTCAGGCCGCGCTCGAAGACGCGGGCGATGCGGCTGCGCTCTTCCGGGTCCGTCAGCTTGGAATTCGAGGGATCGACATTCTCCGGCAGGCTGCCTTCCTTGATGATCCATTCGGCCGGGTCCTCATAGGCCGGCAGCACCATGTCAGGCTCGATCGCCAGTTCCCTGGCAATGGCGTTCAAGAGGTTGGAGGCGTCTTCGGCCTTGGCGCCGGTCTCCTTGCCTTCGCCGGCGATCAGCTGCGGGTTCTGCCAGATCGGCTTGCCGTCCTTGCGCCAGTAAAGCGAGAAGGTCCAGCGCGGTAGGCTTTCGCCGGGATACCACTTGCCTTGGCCGTAATGCAGGAAGCCGCCGGGCGCGAAGCGTTCGCGCAGCTTGCGGATCAGCTCGTCGGCCTTCTCGCGCTTGGTCGGGCCGACGGCGGCGGTGTTCCATTCCTCGGATTCGAAATCGTCGATGGAGACGAAGGTCGGCTCGCCGCCCATGGTGAGGCGCACGTCGCCTGCCTGGAGGATATCATCGACCTTGCGGCCGAGCGCGTCGAGCTCCTCCCAGCTGTCGTCGGAAAACGGCTTGGTGATGCGCGGATGCTCGGCGACGCGCGACACCGTCATGGCGAAGTCGAATTCGGTGTTGGCCTGGCCGAAGATGGCGCCGGAGATCGGGGCGGCGTTGCGATAGTGGGGGGTGGCCGCGAGCGGAATGTGGCTTTCGCCCGTCAAGAGGCCCGAGGTCGGGTCGAGGCCGACCCAACCGGCGCCGGGGAGGTAGACCTCGCACCAGGCATGCAGGTCGGTGAAATCGACTTCGGTGCCGGACGGGCCGTCGAGCGCCTTGAGATCGGGCGTCAGCTGGATGAGATAACCGGAGACGAAGCGGGCGGCGAGACCGAGATTGCGGAGGATCTCGACCAGCAGCCAGCTTGAATCGCGACAGGAGCCGAGCGCCAGCTTCAACGTCTCCTCCGGCGTCTGGACGCCGGGCTCCATGCGGATGACGTATTCGATGTCTTCCTTCAGCCGGGCATTGAGGCCGACGATGAAATCGATGGTGCGCACGGGGGTGCGGTCGATGCCGGCGACATAGGCTGATAGCGCCGGCTCCATCGGCTGCGGCTGCATGTATATCTTCAGGTCGTCGCGGATATCCTCGGGATAAGCGAAAGGCCAGGTCTCGGCGCTCTCCTCGATGAAGAAATCGAAGGGATTGTAGACGGTCATGTCGGCGACGAGATCGACCTCGATCTTGAACTCGGTCACCGGGTCGGGGAAGACATAGCGGGCCAGGTAGTTGCCGTAGGGATCCTGCTGCAGGTTGACGAAATGGTTCGACGGCGAGACCTTCAGCGCATGGCTGATCACCCGCGTCTTGGAGTGCGAGGCCGGTTTCAGGCGGATGATCTGGGGGCCGAGGCGGACCGGCTTGTCGTATTTATAGTGCGTCAGATGATAGATGCTGGCTTTGATCGACATGTCTTGCCTTATCTGGCGCCACATCTTCGTGCGGCATTTTCTGTTCCCAGATGCAGTGTGTGCAATGCAGCGTGATAAAGCAAGGTGGGATGGAAGGCGGGCGGTTTGGCGGTCGTGCTGTGTGGCGGTTTCAGATGGTGTGCCGTGTGGCCCCCTCATCCGCCCTTCGGGCACCTTCTCCCCTTTGGGTAGAAGGGGAGATTGGCGTTGGCGGCCTGCCCCAAGTCTCTTCTCCCCGCCAGGGAGAAGATGCCGGCAGGCAGATGAGGGGGCTATACGGCACACCAGACAGCGGGGCGCCGCCTATCTAAATTCACACCTTCTCAAACCTCACCACCGCCTTCAGCCCCCGCCCAGCGTCCCCCGGGCCAAGGTCGAGCCGCGCATTGAACAGCTCGCAGATTTCCTCGACGATCGGCAGGCCGAGGCCTGCGCCGGGGGTGGTGGTGTCGGTGCCGCGGGAGAAGCGCTGACGGACCGCGTCCAGCCTCGTGGCGGCGATGCCGGGGCCGTTGTCCTCGACTTCGAGGCGGACCGCGTCCGGGGCGCCTGAGATGCGCACGGTGACTTCGGCGCCGGTGCCGGCATAGGCGATGGCGTTGCCGACGAGATTGCGTAGCAATTCGCCGATCAGCAGCGGTTCGGCGCGCACAAGCTCCGGCCGCTCGCTCTCGAAGCCGAGATCGATGCCGGCAGCGGATGCCGTCGGGATGAGTTCGCCTGTTATCTCCTGGGCGATGGCGGTGAGGTCGATCGCCGATGCGGTCAGCGCCTCGCGGGCGGCGGCGGCGTCGATCTTGGCCATCAGCAGCAGCTGCGCCAGGATGCGCTCGGCATGGGCGACGGCCTGGTCACCCTTCAGCGCCACGGCCTGCGCCTCCTGGAGCGAGGTGGCGCGTGATGACAACGCCAGCTGGGTACGGATGATCGCCAGCGGCGTGCGCAGCTGGTGGCTGGCATTGCCGGTGAAGTTGCGCAGCGCATCGAGCGCCTGCTCAAGTCGGACCATGAAGCCGTTGACGGTATCGACCAGCGGCTGCACCTCGCTCGGGACCGATTGCTCGATCGGGTGCAGGTCGTCGGGGCTGCGTTCGCCGATGGCGTCGCGCAGCTTGTAGAGCGGCCGCAGCGCCACGGTGACGGAGATCCAGACGATGACCGCGGCGCCCGCGATCATCACCGAGAGCCGCAGTGCCGAGCGGAGAAGGATGGCGCGGGCAAGCTGGCGCCTGGCGATCGTGGTTTCGGCGACGGTGACGGTGAAGGGGACCGAGCGGATGCCCGTGGAGGCCGAACGGCGCAATGTGGCGACGCGGATCGGCTCGTTGCGAAAATTGTCGTCGGCGAAGACGGCGTTGTCGCCCTGGGTTTTCTTCAGCACCGGAAGCGCCTGATAGCCGGTGATGAAAGCGCCGGGCGGTCCGTCGACGCGGTAGAAGACCCGGTCCTGGGCGGCCGATGTCAGCATTTCCAGCGCGACATAGGGGATATCGACCTGCAGCGAGCCGTCCTCGGCGACGACGACGCGTTCGGCGATCGCCAGCGCCGAGCCGGCGAGGACGCGGTCGGAGACGATGTTGGAGGTCTGCACGGCCTCGCGATAGGTGTCTGCCAGCGCCACGACGCCGAGCACGGCGGTGGAGATCAGCAGCCAGAACAGCAGGCGGCGGCGGAGCGAATAGGCTGATGTCATGACGCCTCGGGCGCGGCGGCTTCCGGCTGCTTGTCGAGGTAGTAGCCGATGCCGCGGGCGGTCTTCACCGTCAGGCCGTATGGCGCCAGACGCTTTCTGAGACGGCTGACATATTGCTCGATGGCGTTGGCGGAGATGTCGTCGTCGAAGGCGGTCAGCGACTGGATGATGGCTTCCTTGGCGACCACCTTGCCGGCGCGCATGAAGAGGATTTCCAGCAGGCCGAGCTCGCGGGCCGGGATGTCGAGCGGCGTGGCGCCGGAGGAAAAGGCGCGCGAGTTCAGATCGAGCGACAGGCCGCCGAAGCTGACGGTCGCCGAATGCAGGCCGGCCTGGCGGCGCAGCAGGACGCGGACGCGGGCCTCGAATTCGGAAATGTCGAACGGCTTGATCAGATAGTCGTCGGCGCCGAGGTCGAGGCCCTTGACGCGCTCTTCCGGCGTGCCGCGGGCGGTGAGGATCAGAACTGCCGCTTGGTTCTGGCGGGCGCGCATGGCGCGCAGCACGTCGAGGCCGTCCATTTCGGGCAGGTTGAGGTCGAGGACCACGAGATCGAAGGCTTCTGCCGACGTGACGGCATCGGCGGAGGCGCCGTCATGGACAACATCGACGGCGTGGCCGGTGCCGCGCAGGATCGTCGACAGCCCGTCAGCCAGCGCGATATTGTCCTCCACCAGTAGTATGCGCACAGATGTTCCCTTGCTTTTTGTCAAAGACTACAGGGCGACGGCGGTGCTGTCACCGTCCGTCGTGCGCCGGTTTTCGATAGGGCCTCACTGCTGGGCAATCGCCTGCATCAGCGTGACGAAGCGCGGGTCGGCGCGGATGTTGTCGAGGTCGGAATCGTTGTCGAACCAGCCGATCTGATAGAAGGAGCTGTTGGGCAGCAGCTTCTCCAGCAGTTCGATCGCACGGTCGGTGTCGCCGAGCACGGCGTGGACGCAGACGGCGTTGTAGCGGGTGATGACGTCGTGCGGGTCCATGGCGAGCGCCCGAGTGATCCAGGAGACGGCGCGGGCGCGGTCGCCGATCTGGGCGTAGGCCAGTGCTGCGCGATGCACCGGCGCGGCGTTGCCGGGGTTCTGTTCGGCGGCGCGCTCGGCCCGCGCCGCACCCTCGCTCGCCCATCGGCGACCCTCGACTGGGCGGCCAAGCGAACGACAGGCGGCGGCGAGCAGCACCGGCGAGACGTAGTCATCGGTGTAGAGAGATGCGGACCGCTCGAAATAGAGGATGGCGGCTTCGAACTGGCCGCGCTTGAACAGGCGGTGGGCGTAGTGGAAATTGGCCTCGAACAGATTGGGGTCGAGTTCAAGCGCGCGGGCGAAATAGGTATCGGCCTCGTCGTCGCGATCGTCGTGGTGCAATGCGATGGCACGCGCCGCGTGGGCTTCGGCGAGATCAGGATCGAGCGCCAACGCCTTCGATGTCATCTCGAGGATCTCGTGGATCGGCAGCTCGGCCGCGTACCAGATGTAGAGGGCGGAATCGCAATCGGCGATGCCGGCATAGGCGCGGGCATAGTCGGGGTCGAGTTCGATCGCCTTGGCGAACATCCGCCGGGCCAGCGTCAGGTAGGACATGGTCATGGTGCGGGCGAATTTGCGGCCGCGCAGATAATAGGTGTAGGCCTCGACATTGGTGGTTGGGTCGTTGCCGATCGCCCTGATCTCCTCCGGCCGCAGCTTGATCTTCAGCTGGCCGACGATGGCATGGGCGATCTCGTCCTGGATGGCGAAGATGTCGGTGAGATCGCGGTCATAGCGATCGGCCCAGAGGTGGTCCTCGTTGTCGGCGTCGATCATCTGAGCGCTGACGCGGACCCGTTCTCCCGACTTGCGGACGCTGCCCTGCAGGATGTAGCGCACCGAGAGTTCGCGGCCGATCTGGCCGATCGTCACCGGGCGGCCCTTGTAGGCGAAGGTGGTGTTGCGCGGGATGACCGTCAGGCCCGAGATCTTCGACAGGTCGGTGATGATGTCCTCGGTCAGGCCGTCGGAGAAATACTCCTGGTCCGGATCGCCGCTCATGTTGGTGAAGGGCAGCACGACGATCGAGCGTTCGTCGGCGGCCTGCGTCTCGCGCGTCGGCGCTTTCGTGTCGTCGGGATGATCGAAGCGGACGGCGTATACATGCACCGCCTGCTGAATGTTCTTCAGCGCCTGGCGGCCGCGGTCCTCGAAGCGCAGGTCTAGCCTGGCGCCGACGTGATCGCGGACGGAGCCGGAGATGGCGATGCCGCCGGGGTCGGCAATCGCTTCCAGCCGGGCCGCGACATTGACGCCGTCGCCGAAGATATCGCCGCCCTCGACGATGACGTCGCCGAGATTGATGCCGATCCGGAGGTGGATACGCCTGGTGTCGGCCACGCCTTCATTGGCGCGAATGATGGCGCGCTGGATGTCGGCGGCGCAGGCGACCGCGTTGACGACGCTGGCAAATTCCGCGAGCAGCCCGTCGCCGAGCAGCTTCACCATGCGGCCGCGATGCTGGAGGATTGCGGGTTCGATGAGCTTGGTGCGCAGGCCGTTGACGGCGGCCAGCGTTCCCGTCTCGTCGATCCCCATCAGCCTGCTGTAGCCGACGACATCCGCGGCAAGAATGGCTGTCAGTCGTCGCTCCAATGCGTCCTCCGGGCGTCTGGCGGGATGCTGGGGAGCAGTCTAGCGTCTTTGGCCTTTGCTGTCGCCGGTGGCGATTACGTCTTTGGAGGGGCCGCGCGCATTGCTACGGCGCGTGCCCTCGCTTGTGCTCGGCCCGCCGGTCATGCATTCTGGCGACATGAGGAGACTGCCATTTCTGATCTGTCTGCTGCTCTGTCCGGGCCTGGTCCTGGCGGAACCGGTGTTCTATCCGGCGTTGTCGGGAAATGCCGATGCGCCCGTGCTCGTCGTCTATTCCTCGCTCGACGAGCCGCTGGCGCAGCCGATGATCCGCGGGTTCCAGACGGCCAATCCGGATGTTTCGGTCAAATACGAGGACATGTTGACCGGCGAGATCTACGACCGGATCGTGCGTGAGACCGATGCCGGCCAAAAGACCGCAGACTTCGCCTTCTCATCGGCGATGGACCTGCAAGTGAAGCTTTCCAACGACGGCTATGCGCAGCCAAGCAACCTGCCGATGAGCGGGCGTTGGCCGAAATGGGCGAACTGGCGCAACACGGCCTATGCGCTGACCTTCGAGCCTGCCGTCTTTGTCTATCACAAGCCGAGCTTCGCCAACGAGCAGCCGCCGAGCTCGCGCGCGGAGTTCGTTGATTATCTCAAGCGCAAGGGCGACGCGGTGCACGGCCGGATCGGCACCTACGACATCGAGCGGTCGGGCGTCGGCTTCCTGTTCATGGCGCGCGATCAGGAGCAGTTCGGCGATATCTGGTCGGTGATCGGGGCGATGGGGGCGGCGGGCGTCAAGCTCTACTCGACCAGTTCGGCCATTCTCGAACGGGTGTCGGATGGGCGCTTCGTCCTTGGCTACAACATCCTCGGCTCCTACGCCGCCGACTGGGCGAAGCGGCATCCCGAGGTGGGTATCGTCCTGCCGAAGGACTATACGGTCGTCATGTCGCGGATCGGGCTGGTGCCGCAGGCAGCGGCCGATCCGGAGCTCGGGCGGCGCTATCTGTCGTTCTTCATGTCGAAGGAGGGGCAGACGATCATGGCGCGCGAGCTGCAGATCCCGGCCGTCAGCCCGGAGGTGACCGGCGACAACACGGCGAACACGATGCAGGAACTGCTCGGCGCGCAGCTGCGGCCGGTGCCGGTCAGCCCCGGGCTGATGGTCTACCTCGACCAGGTAAAACGGGCGCGGCTGATCGCGCATTGGAACGAGGTCCTGCGCCGACAATAAGCGCCAGGCGTGCCGTTTCGTGTCAATGATCTCCATTGGGTTGCATAAGTATATCCTCACATTTTTTCATTGAAATCATGAGTCAATTCACATCCTGTGCAAAGAATACCGAAGCTGAAAATTTACGGCATCGCGCACTATTCTTTTAACGCTTGCAGGCCATATTAGGAAATTGGAAGGGTCGGGAACCAATCGTCTGTTCGGGCGTTATTGGGTCTCAGAGGCAACGTGCGTAATGGGCAATCCTGCATGAAAATTCTTATCGTCGAAGACGAGCTGCTGATCGCGCTCGATCTTGAATCCATCGTCGAGGATCTTGGCCACACCGTGATCGGCCCGGCCCGAACGCTGGACGAGGCGCTGAAGCTTGCGGGAGATGCCGAGGTTGCGCTTGTCGACGTCCAGCTGGCCGATGGCGTGACCGGTCCGGCCATTGCCGAGCGCCTTTCCGGCGAGCACGGCGTGACCGTGGTGTTCGTCACCGGCAATCCCGAGATGGTCCGCAACAGCCGAAGTGCTGTCGGCGTTGTATCGAAGCCGCACTGGCCGGAGAAGGTGTCGGAAGCGCTCGACTACGCCGCGGCGATCCGTTTCGGCAAGTCGCTCATTTCACCACGCTTCCTGATGCCGCTGGCCTCCTGAACTTCCTGATATAAAGCTACCCGTCTTATTGAAATGACGCGCGACGGCAAAGGCGGTATGGATAATCGTCGGCCTTTCGTCGACATGAGGATGGTTGCGTGGTCCACGACTTTCAAAACGACATCGACGACGTTGCCGCGATCGAGGTGGTGCCGTCGATCTTGCAGGTGATGCAGGCGACCACGGGCATGGGCTTCGTGGCTGTCGCGCGTGTCACGGAAGAGCGCTGGATTGCCTGCGCGGTGCTCGATACCATCGATTTCGGGCTGACGCCGGGTGGCGAACTCAGCGTCCAGTCGACGATCTGCGACGAGATCCGCGACAATCGCCAGCTTGTCGCCATCGATCATGTCAGCGAGAGCGCCACCTGGGCCAACCACCACACGCCGCTGCAATACGGATTCCAGAGCTATATCTCGGTGCCGATCATTCTTGGTGACGGATCGTTCTTCGGAACGCTCTGCGCCATCGATCCCAATCCCGCGCAGGTCGACAATCCTCGGGTGATCAGCACCGCAAAATTGTTCGCCGACCTAATCGCCCGCCATCTCGATGCGCGGCGGCAGCTGGTGGAGGCGGAGCAGCGGCTGAGCGCGGAGCTGGAGACATCGCATCTGCGCGATCAGTTCATCGCCATTCTCGGCCATGACATCAAGAACCCGGTGGCCTCGATCGACGCGGGTGCACGGCTATTGCGCAAGTCGGTGACCGATCCGCAGGGAAAGATGATCCTCGGCCTGATGGAGCAGAGCGTCAAGCGGGTCTCCAACATCGTCGAGAACGTGATGGACTTTGCCCGCGGCCTCGGCGGCGGCATGGCATTGCGGCCCGAGCCTACGCCGGTCGATGCGATGCTTCAGGATATCGTCGCAGAGTTCGCGCAGCTTTACCCGGACCGGCTGATCGACACGCGGTTTGCCGTCGGCAATAGCCTCTATGTTGATCGCGGTCGGTTGGGCCAGCTGTTCGCCAACCTGTTGTCCAATGCCATCGTGCATGGTGGCAAGGATGGAGCGATCCGCTGCGGCACCGGTGAGACCGACGGGATGTTCGAGCTCTGGGTTGCCAATTGCGGCGTGCCGATCGCGCCGGAGGTGGTTTCAGGAATCTTCATGCCGTTCAAGCGGCGCGGTGCACAGGGAGAGGGGCTTGGCCTCGGTCTCTACATCGCTGCCGAGATCGCCAGGGCCCATGGTGGAACGCTGGCGGTCGTTTCCGATAACGAGGAAACGCGGTTCACATTGCGGATGCCGGCGATTGTCTCGGCAAACGAGAAGGCGGCCGAGTAAGCCGCTGAAGTCTTTGTCCGCTCGGCCCGTCTCAATGAAACGGGCTCACTACGGACGTTTGTTCCTACCGGAAGCGGCAGGGGCGCTGCGCGTTGGACAGCAGTTCCTGCTTGGTGGCGAAGGAGCCGAAAAGCTTCAGCAGCCGCTGCTCCTCGTCCTTTTCCAGCCGGTGTCGGCGGGAAAAATCGGCAACGCTCCAGACTTCCCGCAACCGGTCGTTCTGGCGGTCTTCATCGATCTGATTGACGTCTATATGCGTGCTCATGGCGAACTCTCCCCTACTACTTTCGCCTAACGTGGAAAGCGCGCCCGGGTTCCATCGTGGCTGAACGAAATTATCGCGGCAGCCACCGTTTGGCGAATTGCGGCAAAAAAGTGTCGCCTGGAACTGGATAACTGACCGATGTCAGCTAAATGACAGCTTATTGTGGTCGGGTTCGGTAACTTCAGCTCCGTGGAGGCGGACAGGTGAAGTTTCGGGAGGAGACTTGCCATACATGGCCGACGCTTGGCGTCCGCTTGCGGTGTTCCTTCCCGAATCCATCGAGAACAATGCGTGGTTCCTCAGCCGCGCCTATGGAGGACACATCGTGAAGCACATTTTCCTGACGAGCATCTTCGCAGCGGCAATCGCCCTGCCGGCCTATGCTGCCGATTACACCATCATGGCGCCGGCAGCGCCCGGCGGCGGCTGGGACCAGACGGCCCGTTCGCTGCAGACGGTAATGCAGAAAGAAGGCATTTCGAGCAACGTTCAGGTGATGAACGTTCCGGGCGCCGGCGGCACCATCGGCCTTGCCCAGTTTACCGGCCAGAACAGCGGCAACCCGAACGCGCTGATCGTCGGCGGCTACGTCATGGTCGGCGCCATCCTCACCAACCAGTCGCCCGTCACGCTGAAGGATGTCACGCCGATCGCGCGGCTGACCGGCGAATACGAGGCGATCGTGGTTCCCACATCGTCCGACATCAAGACCATGGCCGATCTGGTCACCAAGCTGAAGGCTGATCCGGGCTCGGTATCCTGGGGCGGCGGGTCTGCCGGCGGCACCGACCATATCGCGGTCGGGCTGATCGCCAAGGCATCGGGCGTCGATCCGACGAAGATCAACTATGTCGCCTTCTCCGGTGGTGGCGAAGCGCTGGCGGCCATTCTCGGCGGCCAGGTGACGGCGGGCGTTTCCGGCTACGGCGAATTCGAATCGCAGGTGAAGTCCGGCCAGCTCAGGCTGCTCGCCGTCTCCGGCGACAAGCGCATCGACGGCGTGGATGCGCCGACGCTGAAGGAAGCCGGCATCGACGTCAGCCTGCAGAACTGGCGCATGGTGGCTGCCGCTCCCGGCCTGACGCCCGAGCAGACGGCCGCCGTGACGGCAGACTTCGACAAGCTCTCCAAGTCGGCCGGCTGGCAGGAACTGCTGAAGACCAAGGGCTGGGCCGACACCTACCTCGCTGGCGACGCCTTCAAGGCGCAGCTCGACAAGGACGTCGCGTCCACCGAAGCCATCCTCAAAGATATCGGACTTGTTCAATGAGCCTGGGCACCGAACCCGTGGCAGAAAAGCGCCGCCCTGATTGGGCGGCGCTGGTCATTGCCATCTGTCTTTTCGCCGTCGCTGCCGTGATGCTGTGGGATGCCTCGCATATGCGCGTCATCGCCCAATATGACCGCATCGGACCGGCAACCGCGCCCAAGGTCGTCGCCTTCGGGCTGATCGGGCTGGGGATCTGGACCGTGGTCGAAGCGTTTCGCGGCGAGTTTCCCGAGCGCGAGCGCCAGGAAATCGCACCCGTGGTTTGGGTCATTGCCGGACTTGCGGCGCAGATGCTGCTGCTGAAGGTCGCTGGTTTCTCGATCGCCACCGGCCTGCTGTTTGCCTTCACCGCGCGCGGTTTCGGAAAGCGCAAGCTGTGGTTCTCGATCCCGTTCGGCATCGTGCTGAGCTTCGTCGTCTGGGCGATCTTCTCGCAGCTCCTGAAACTCACGCTGCCCGCCGGGCCGCTTGAGCGACTGTTCTTCTAGGAAATTGGCGATGAACACATTCGAATTCCTGTTCCAGGGCATCCTGGTCGCCATGCAGCCGATGAACCTGCTCTATGCCTTCATCGGCGTGACGCTGGGCACCGCCGTCGGCGTGCTCCCCGGCATCGGGCCGGCGCTGACCGTAGCGCTTCTGTTGCCCGTGACTTACCAACTCGATCCGGCCGGATCGCTGATCATGTTCGCCGGCATCTACTACGGCGGCATGTATGGCGGCTCGACGACATCGATCCTGCTCAACACGCCGGGCGAAAGCGCCTCGATCGTGACCGCGCTCGAGGGCAACAAGATGGCGCGCGCCGGACGCGGCGGGCCGGCGCTGGCAACGGCCGCGATCGGCTCCTTCGTCGCCGGCCTGATCGCCACGCTGGGGCTGGCCTTCATCGCGCCCTTCATCGTCAAGCTGGCGCTGGTGTTCGGGCCGCGCGAGTATTTCGCGTTGATGGTGCTTGCCTTCGTCACCGTGTCGTCGGCCTTTGGCGACTCGGCGCTGCGGGGTCTTACCTCGCTGTTCATCGGCTTTGCGCTCGCCATGGTTGGCATCGACCAGCAGACGGGTCAGGCACGGCTTTCCTTTGGCGTGCCCGACCTGCTCGACGGCGTCGAAGTCACGACGCTTGCGGTCGCGATGTTCGCGATCGGCGAGACGCTCTATATCGCCGCTCAGGGCAACAGCATCGAGGAGAAGGTGGAGGCGGTCAAAGGTTCGCTGTGGATGACGGCGGAGGATTGGGGCCGCTCGTGGAAGGCGTGGCTGCGCGGCACGCTGATCGGTTTCCCGATCGGCGCGATGCCGGCGGGCGGCGCCGAGATCGGCACCTTCCTCTCCTACGCCACCGAAAAGCGGCTGGCGAAGAACCCGGAAGAATTCGGCCATGGCGCCATCGAAGGTGTTGCGGGTCCAGAAGCTGCCAACAATGCGTCGGCCGCCGGTACGCTGGTGCCGCTCCTGACGCTCGGCCTGCCGACAACGGCAACGGCGGCGATCATGCTCGCTGGCTTCCAGCAATATGGGCTGCAGCCGGGTCCGCTGCTGTTCGCCAACAATCCACAGCTGGTCTGGGGGCTGATCGCCAGCCTGTTGATCGCCAATGCGATGTTGCTGGTACTCAACCTGCCGATGATCGGGCTGTGGGTGCGTCTGCTGACCATCCCCAAGCCGTGGCTCTATGCCGGCATCCTGTTGTTCGCGACGCTCGGCACCATCGGCGCCAACCCGTCGGTATTCGAACTCGGCATGCTGCTGGCCTTCGGTATCCTCGGCTACATCATGCGGCTGTTCGGCTATCCGATCGCGCCCGCGGTCGTCGGCCTGATCCTCGGGCCACTGGCAGAACAGCAGCTGCGCCGTGCGCTCGCCATCAGCCAGGGCGACGTGACGACGCTTGTCATGTCGCCGATCGCGGCGGGCCTGCTCATCGTCGCAGCGGCGGCCTTCCTGATCCCGCTGATCTTGCGCATCCGTGGCCGCGGCCAGGTGCTGTCGCAGCTGGCTGCCAACGAGGACTGAGGCACAAGGGCTTGTAAACATAGGGGCTTATAAAAAGACTGCCCAAACCCCAAGACTTGACCCCAAAAAGGGTTGCCGGCCGGCGATGGAAACATCCGCCGGCCGTTTTCGTTTCGCACTATCTCACGGGCGTTGCCTCGGGGAACGACCATTTGCCGTCGAGGATTTCAGCTTTCGGCCGGTAGAGCCGGACCATGTAGTTCCAGCCCTTCATGATTGGCAGGCAGTTTTCGGTGTCTTGCTTGCAGCCGCCGAACTGGACCGTCACCGCACCGTCGGCACCCTTCCTGGCGATGACGTTGTTTATGTTGTAGGCGCCGAGCTTGTTCTTCTCGTAGTAGCCCTTGTCGTCGTATAGGCTGATCGACCAGAAGCCGTCGACTGGAACGTCCTTTGCGGTGAGGGTGTAGACAGTCTTGCCATCGTTCTTCGCCGGCACGACGTTGAGATAGAGTGCATCCTTTTCCGGATTGCCGCCCCAGGCGGAGGCAGCGCCGATCAGGCGGCGGACCGGATCGACATCCTCCTTGCGGCCGAACATGCCCTTGGTATCGGGAAGCGTCGCCGCCAGCACGAGCAGGGCTTTGCGGATCTTGTCCTGGCTTGCCTTATCCCACTGCGGCACCTCGAACTTGCCGGGACCTCCCGGTTGCTCCGCCTTGATTGCATCCTGCAGCTTGTGGACGGCGGCGACGTCTTCCGGCGAGCCGGGATCGACCAGCGTGCGGATGCCGACCAGCACATAGCGCGTCCCGACGTTATCTTTTGTCAGCACATGCGGCGCGGTGTCGTAGCTGACCTCCTGGGTGTACTGATCCTCGTTGATCACCTGCAGCGACATGAAGCGATTGTCGGATGGCGGCAGGGTGACGGTGACCGGGCCGGCGTCGAGGTCGAAGACGGCAGCGGAGTAGAGCGTGTCGCGGTTCAGGCGGATGACGGTCTGGTTTTCGATGGTCGCCGGCTCGCGGCGGTGAAAGAATTTGCCGAAGCCGCCATCCTTGACCATGCGGCTGAAATAGAGGTCGCTTTCGGCGCGCGGGAAGCTCTCGGCGGTGACGGGGACTGCGTCGGCCGCAAGGGTTACAGCCGTCTGAAACGCGGCGATCGTCAGAACCGCGGTTGCGATCAGCAGCCTTCGGGTGTTTCTGGACATGGCTTTCCTCCATCGGGCGTGGAGAAAGCCTAGCGGGGGCATGGGCGCCGGCTAAGTACGCAACGGTAAAACCGGCGTAAATTTCGCCAAATCGTTGAAGCTAAAGATGCTTGAGGAAATCCAGCACCCGGCGGGTCAGAAGCGCGGTGGCGTCTGAATCATAGGACGGCAACGAACTGTCGGCGAAATAGTGCTGGTCGCCGGGGTAGAGGAACAGTGCGGCGTCCTTCGCGGTGTTTAGAATTTCGCGCGCGGCATCGAGGTCACCTTCTTCAATAAACACAGGGTCGGCGTCCATGGCGTGAATCTGTACCGGCACACCATCCGGCCAGGGACCGAAGGACCACTCGCCGGACAGCGGGATGCAAGAGTGGAACAGCAGCGCGCCGCGCGCACCCGGCCGTGTCTGCGCCAGCTTCTGGGCCGGCAATACGCCGAAGGAGAAGCCGGCATAGACCAGCGGTGCCGAGAGCGCGTCGGCCAGCGCAACACCGCGCTCGCGCATCGCCTCGAAGCCACTGGCCTTGATATAGGCCATACCCTCGTCGCAGCTTTCGAAAATGTGGCCGTCGAAGAGATCAGGCGTGTGGACGACATGCCCTGCCTGCCTGAGGTGATCGGCGAAGACGTGGATGCCGGGGGTCAGCCCGAGCGCGTGGTGGAACATGAGGACTTCAGCCATGGGTCACCTCCGGGAGGGATAGTTATGGCGGGGAAGGGGGAAGTCCATGGCCAATGGGGAGCGCGATCCGACAAGCCAGTGCCGGCGCTTGTCACGCCGGCACTGGTTTCGTTGCCCGGTATAATTTAGAGACCGGCTTCCGCCACCCAGAGTTCGGCATCTGCCCCGCCCGGAATGTGGAGCGGAGCGGAGGGGTCGGTGGCCGCGCGCCAGACCGCCTCGGCAACGTCGGGCGCATGGGTCACCGGACCGGTATCATCCTGGACAGCCTTCACGAATTGCTGGATCAATGGCGCATAGTCCTTGTCATCAAGACCACGCAGATGCGGCCGCGCATTCTTGCCGAAGCTGGTCTCCGGCGAGCGGCCCGGCAGGACGATATGCACGCGCACGCCGAACGTCTCCATCTCGATTGCCAGGGTTTCGGTGAAAGCGTTCACTGCTGCCTTGCTCGCCCGGTATACGCCGATCACCGGCAGCGCCTTCACGGTTACCGTCGAGGTAACGTTGATGATGACCCCCGCCCGGCGCTGACGCATCTGGGGCAGGACCGCCTGGACCATCGCCAATGTGCCGATCGTGTTGGTCTGGAATAGCGACTGCACCGTTTCCGGCGCCGTCAATTCGACCGGCGAGGGCGCGCCGAAGCCGGCATTGTTGACCAGCACATCGATGTGACCCGCTTCGTTCACGGCTGCCTCGATGATCGCCGGATCGGTCACGTCGAGTTGGAGAATGCGGAGGCGTTCGGATGCCGGCAGCAGCTCCGGATCGGGTCGACGCATCGTTGCGATCACGTCCCAACCCCTTTCGAGAAACAGTTTGGCCGTCTCAAGGCCGAAGCCAGAGGAACAACCGGTGATCAATATCGTAGACATGCGCTTCTCCAGAACAAAAGGAATTCTGTCAGGGTAGTGACCGGGAAAAAGACTTGATATAGGTAAAGGTCCGCACTTCTTTAGCATCAGTCCTGATCATGATCATCGATCCCCTTGCCGACATCGTTACATTGCTGCAGCCGGCCGCGCGCTTTTCAAAGCTGGTCGAGTGTGCCGGCGCCTGGCGGATCGAGCGGGGTGCGACGGGCGAGCCATTCTACTGCGCGATCCTGGAAGGCCATTGCCGCGTGACGTTTGGTGGGCAGCAGCAGTTCACCCTCCATGCCGGCGATTTCATGCTCGCGCCTGCCATGCGCGATCTCGTCAACGAGAGCATCGATGCCCCGGACGATCAGCCGGCGATGATGCCAACGCAACTCACCGACGGCCGCTTTCGCGTCGGCCGTATCGAGGGGCCCCCGGACCTGAGGATGCGCATAGGGCATTGCGGTTTCGCCTCCCCCGACTCGACCTTGCTGGTCTCTCTCCTGCCTGATGTGGTGATCGTTCGCGATGAACCGCGTCTTGCCATCCTGATGCAATTGGTCGGGGAGGAAACCCGCGAGCGGCGGCCGGCGCGCGATCTGGTGCTGGAGAGACTACTCGAGGTGTTGTTGATCGAGGCGTTGCGCTCCGGCACCGATGCCACCGCAGCACCCGGTCTTGCCCGCGGCCTCGCGGATGAACGCCTGGCTGCGGCACTGCAGGCGATTCATGCCCGCCCGGCCCATCCCTGGACCGTCGCGGATCTTGCCAACGAGGCGTCGCTTTCCAGATCGGCGTTCTTTGCGCGGTTCAATCGCATCGTCGGCTTGCCGCCGATGGAGTATCTGGTGGCCTGGCGCATGGCGCTTGCCAAACAACTTCTGCGTGGGCGCGACCTGACCGTGGATCAGGTTGCCGAACAGGTGGGCTACGGATCGGCCAGCACGTTCAGCGTGGCGTTTGCGCGGCACGCTGGAACGCCGCCGGCCCGATACGCGCGCGATATGGGGAAACCCGATCGGGCCCGTTAAGTCCGCGGATGATGCCTGCGAACTGGCGTCCGTCCGCCTGTTCCTGCATGGCTGGGTTGAATTCGCGGCTGTTGTGATCTGGCCTGCGCGCGCCCATATGTAAGCAGTCAATGATAAATCAAAGTGAGAACTACAATGTCCTTCCGTCAGTCCATTCGTGACGGCTTCCTTGGTCGCGCCTTCGCGATGATCGGTGCCGCCAATGCCGTCACCGCAACGCTGGAATCCGGCCGTCGCCCGCGGGCGCGCGATCTGCGCGAACTTGGCATCGACCCGTCGATGTTCGGCCGCAACAGCCACTAAAATACGCGACAGCTAAGAGGTCGACGACCTTTCGAAATGAAACAGCCCGCAACCGGATGGTCGCGGGCTTTGTTTTTTGTCGGTGGCTTTTTTGGGAGTTTGCAAGCTGCGCTGCATTCTCCTCCCTCATCCTCGCCCTCGTGGCGGGGATCCAGCCAACCCAAGTCCTTGGGTTGAAAAAGAGTTCTTTCGCGTCGCCGACGCGACGCGGCTGGATCCCGGCTCGAGGCCGGGATGAGGGTTGAGAGTGGGTGCCGTGCATCGGCTTCCGTCAGGTCTGCGCCTGCGGTTCCCTTTTCTCGATGCCGGCGTGCGCCAGCTCTTCCGCCCGCTCCTTCTTGTTGTAGCGGATGGAAGACCACAACGAGATGCCGATCAGCGTCGCGCCGCCGAGGCCGGTGATGACTTCGGGGATGTGGTAGAGCGTCTGCACGTACATGATCACCGACAGGATCAGGATGGCGTAGAAGGCGCCGTGCTCGAGGTAGCGGTATTCGGCAAGCGTTCCCTTTTCCACCAGCATGATGGTCATCGAACGCACATACATGGCGCCGATGCCGAGACCGATGGCGATAACGAAGAGGTTCTGCGTCAGCGCGAAGGCGCCGATCACGCCGTCGAACGAGAAGCTGGCGTCCAGCACTTCAAGATAGATGAAGGCGCCGAGACCACCCTTGGCGGCGGCGCTCATCGTCTTTTGCGAGGCATCGAGCAGACCGCCGACCACCTCGACCGCGAGGAAGGTCAGAAGGCCGTAGATGGCGCTATGGACGAAGGTGCTGGCTTCCGCTTCCGGCAGGAACGACGAGAAGGTCAGGATGAGGGCCAGAACGAAGGCGATCTCGATGCCCTTGATGGTGGCGGAGCGCGCCATCAGGCGTTCGAGGCCCGCGATCCAGTGGACGTCCTTCTCGTGGTTGAAGAAGTAGTTGAGGCCTACCATCATCAGGAAGGTGCCGCCGAAGGCTGCGATCGGCAGATGGGCGTCGTTCATGATGCGGGCGTATTCGGCCGGTTCGCGAGCCGCGAGGACGAGCGCTTCCCAGGGGCCGATCTGTGCCGCGATGGCGACGATCGCCAGCGGAAAGACGATGCGCATGCCGAAGACGGCAATGACGATGCCCCAGGTGAGGAAGCGATGCTGCCACTCGGGCGTCATCTCCTTCAGCTTGTTGGCGTTGACGATGGCGTTGTCGAAGGAGAGCGAAATCTCCAGTACCGCGAGCACGGTACAAATGAAGAAGACGGTCGCCATGCCGCCGATGGTGCCCGTAGTCTGCCAGCCGAGGGCAGCGCCGAGGACAAGGCCGACAGCGGTGACGATGAAGGACCAGGTGAAATAGCTGAGTGTCGTTTTCTGCTTCGCCGCGGTGCTCATGGGTGCACCTCGCAGGCGGTGTTGGAGAGGGTCGATATGCGGGAAAGATGCGCGATACCACAACGGGCATGCGCATGAGGCATGGTGTGCTTTTTCATCGAATGAAAATCCGCCGGCTTATTTGCAGGCGGTACCGACATCACGAGAGCGCCGTAAAAACTCTCGCCAGAGGGGCCCGGCACCAGGTTGTCCCTTCAGCCGATGTCTGAGGCTGTGGGATGTCGTGAGAGATAGTGATGATATCGCGGCAGTCAAGATCGGCCGCTCATGGGCCTGATAGTTTTCTTCGGAACCATTGGTTCGTTTCGTCGTTTGGTTTCAGTTGAGCAACGAATACATCGCAGACGTGCCGACAAGGAGGTGGATGATGCCGAATTCAACCCATATCCCGGACAAGCGGACTGAAGCTCCTGATCGCATGAAGCGGGCGAGGCCGAACCGCATGCGCACCGCGCAGGTGATGCCGCCGCATCAGGTCGATCTGACGCTGACGCCCGGCGTGCACCATGACATCCATGTGCCGGCGCATGTGACCGGCGGAGATCTTTCGCGCGAGGGGCCGCTGAATTCAAGCGACGACATGGCTGACGACAAACACTGATCAAGCCGAACCAACGATCCAAGACGAAGCAATACGAAGAGAGACAGATGACGACCAAGCTTGTTCCCGACGATCTTTTCATGAAACACGAAAACGAATGGCAGGCGCTTCGCCAGATTGCCGATAACACAGCCGATATCCAGAGGATCGACATCCGCTCGGCGTGGTCTCTCGGCATGCGGGAGCGGTTGCCAGTGCAGGTTGGTGGTCAGGCAAGAGCAGCCGGCTAGGCTGCAAGACAGTTTTTGTGATTACGCCCGGCTCTTTCCGGGCGTTTCTCGTTTCTGGTACGCGGTGCGCCGCTTTGGCGGTGGTAGCGGTACCTGTGCCACACCTCATCCCTGCGCCTATGACGGGTGTGAGGAGGTAGTTATTAAGTGGATGAGCTAGTTAGCCAGTCTTCGCCAACCGCCTGCTCTAAAACCCGATCGTTTCTTCAAACGCGTCCCAGGACTTGTAGATCTCGTAGCGGCCGATGCCTGGGATCGAGAAGTGGCCGAAATAGGGGCTGAGCTGGAATTCGGCGAAGGTCTCGCTGAGTCTGCCCACGGCGCCGACATAGATCGCGGAGGCGAGGCCGGTGCGGTTGGCGCCGTGCTCGCAGTGGATCAGCAGCGGCTTCGGGGCATCGGCCATCAGCTTTGCGAGGCGCTGGGAATCGGCGATCGGCAGTTGCTTCGACGACGACATCGGGAAATCGATGAGGGTGATGCCGGCCTTGGAGCTGGCGTCGGCTTCCGCCCGATACCAGCCGGTCCGCTCCTCGTCGCGCAGGTTGAGGATCGTCTTGATGCCATAGGTCCGGGCGTAATCGGCGATGTCGTTGCCGCTCGGCTGGGCCGAACGATAGAGTTCGCCGGGGATGACTTCATGGAAATTGCCGGTCAGCTGCTCGATGCCGGCATGGCCGAGCACAAGGATGGCCGCGGCGAAGGTCAGCCGAACCGGCCATTTCAAGAATGCAAGATGTCTGATCTTCATGGTCAAGTCTTTGTCGTTTCCGCGCCTGAGGCTGCGTTTCGCGTTCGCGCTTCACATGGGAAGCGGGCGGCGCATATGCGATCCATTTCAAGGAAAAGTGAACTCGCGCCACCCTAGCTGCCAATTGTCACGATCCTGTGGCGGTGGTGTTAACAAAAGTTGCCGGTGGCAAATCGCGTTTGCCAACCTTTCGGAAAGGATTGCGCGGCGATACTTGTGCCAACACGGGATTGAGAGCCATGGCCAAGACAGCGACACGCCGCCGCAAGGCACCGACACGATCAAGGGCAGGCGCCAGAAGCGGCGGGGGCGGCAGCGCGCTGCCTTGGGCGATCATCGGCGTGATGGCCGTTGGCGGCATCGCGGTCTACGACAACTGGAAGAGCGTCAAGCCGCTGCTGGCGTCGCACGCGCCGTCACCCGCCGTTTCGCGTCCGGTGACCGTGGCACGGAGCGAACCCACCCGAGAGCGCGATCCAGGGCCGAAGCAGACGGCATCGATCGCCTCCGTCTCGAAGATCATCCCGCCGGCCGCCGTGCCGATCCCGGCCAGCAAAATGCCTGTCGTTGCCGAGAAGGCCATTCCGGTGTCGATCTCGCCCGTCTCTATCTCGCCCGGGCAGACACAGGCGGCCAAGGCGGCGTTCGGCTATTGCGGGCAGGGCGAGCACATCAACTGCGTCGCCGATGGCGGCACCTTCTGGTACAAGGGCGAGAAGATCGTCATCGCCGATATCGTCAGCCCCGGAATCGACGGTGCGCGCTGTGACGGCGAGCGGCGGGCCGGCTTCGCCGCCAAGCTGCGGTTGCTCAACCTGCTGAACGCCGGTTCCTTCTCGATGAATGCCGCAGGCCAACCGGGCAAGGATGGCGCGCCGCGCGTGGTGTCGCGTGACGGCCGCTCGATCGGCGGCCAGCTGGTCGACGAGGGTCTGGCACGCAAGCCCGGCAAGGGTGCGTGGTGCGCATGATTTTCTGGGGATAGAGCGGTTCCGCTCCATCCTTTTTTCCGACAGTCAATTCTGGGCACCCCGGCTTGGGCAACGGCTGAGCCGGCGGTGACCGATCGCGAGGCTTACTTGGCCTTCGGCGCCTTGCCGTTTGTCTTGAAGGTGCTCGAGAAGGCGGTGTCGGTGCTCTTGGCGGTGCACTCGATCGAGACGGGCTTGCCGCCATAGGGATTGCCCATGGTGCAGTTGCCGGTGACCTTGACCTGACCGGTCATCTTCTGGCCGGCGCCCGTCACCACCAGATTGAGGGGAAGGCTGACATTGCCTTCGGAGGCGGGCTTGATCTTGGTGCCGTCGCCCTGGAAGCCCAGCATCTTGTCGCCGGCGGTGAAGATGAAGGTCACCTGGCCGTTGATCAGCGTGACGCTGGCGAGTTCGTTGACGCAGGCCTTGCTGGCATCGACCTTGCCGACGACCAGCTTCGAGCATCTGCCCGACAGCGTCAGCGCCCCGGGCGCGCCCGGAAAATTCTGCGTCGTCGCCCCGGCCGCATGCGCCAGGGATGCGGACAGCAGCGCGCCAGCGGTCAAAATCAGCAGTTTCATGTCAATACCTCGTCATCCGGTCTCTGCAACGCCACAGACCGGAGGCCATGCCATTGTTGTTTGTTCAAAATTGGGTTCCGTGCCCGACATTGGTCAGCGCCACCAGGTTTCAATAGCGACAGGCCGACATTTCCCGCCAGCCCGAAGCCACCAGAAATGGACGCTGCAACCACTTTTACATCTTTGATCACGATAATATGAACGTTGGCGCCCCGGTCGGGGTCAAAGGATGGAAATCATGAGACATATCAAGCTTTCGGCAGTTTCTGCCATCGCATTTCTGGCATTCGCGGGCGTCTCGCATGCGGAAGACCTGGTCTTCACGCTGAAGAACGGCACCAAATCGGTCCTCACCAATTTCTACACGTCGCCGGTCGGCGTCAACGAGTGGGAAGACGACGTGTTCGGCAAGCAGGTGCTGAACCCGGGGGAAAGCATGGACATCACCATCGGCGACGGTCGCGATGTCTGCAAGTACGACATGCGGTTCGAGTTCGAGGAAGGCTCGGATCTCGACACGACCACGGATACGCAGGATCTCTGCGAAATGGGTTCGTACACGATCCACGAGTAGGCGCTTGCTGCGCCACTTCTGATCTGGCGAGGCCCGGCAATCCGTTGTCGGGCCTTTCTGTATCACCTTCCCTTTTCTGGATCGGTTCCCGAGATGAGCTTCACCGAAACAACCACCACGTCCTGGTTCGGCCGCATCAAGAAGGCGCTTGTCGGCCTGCTCGTCGGCCTTTTGTCCCTCGTGATCAGCATCGGACTGCTGATCTGGAACGAGGGACGGGCGATCCAGACGTATCGGGCGCTGGCCGAAGGCGCTGCCGCCGTGGTGTCGATCGACGCCACCAGCCGCGATCCCGGCAATGACGGCAAGCTTGTGCATATCAGCGCGCCAGTCAGCGTCGAGGGCGTGCCCCGCGACAGCCTGTTCGGCATATCGGCCGAAAAGGCCGTCGGCCTGTCGCGGTCGGTCGAGATGTATCAGTGGGTGGAAAACAGCGAGAGCAAGACGGAGAAGAAGATCGGTGGCGGCGAGGAAACGACCACGACCTATTCCTACCAGAAGGAATGGCGTGCGGGGCGGGTCGATTCCAGCCGCTTCAAGCGCGCGGACGATCACGCCAATCCTGATAGCATGCCCGAAGCGCAGACCTTTGTCGCCGATGCGGCGCGCGTCGGCGTCTTCTCGGTGCCGGCGGAGATGGTTGCCGATATCGGTCAACGCAGCGCTATCAGCCCGACCGACGCTGACGTGGCGTCAGCGGCGACGCAGCTGTCGGCCGATCGTCCGGTCAAGCGGGACGGGCAGACGATCTATGTCGGTCAATCCGCGAAGACGCCTGATGTCGGCGACCTCAGGCTGTCGTTCGAGCGGATCGACGCCATGGAGGCAAGCTTCATCGGCAAGCAGCAGGGCGAGGCGCTGGTCGCCTATGTCTCGAAGAACGGCCGTGACATCTTCCTCAGCGCTGGCGGCGATGCCGATGCGGCCCGGATGTTCCAGTCGGCGCAGAGCGAGAATACCGTCATCACCTGGATCCTGCGGCTGGTCGGCCTGCTTGTCATGTTCATCGGCTTCGTGCTGGTGTTCTCGATCTTCAGCGTGCTTGCCGACATCATCCCCTTCGTCGGATCGATCGTCAGCTTCGGCACGACGCTGTTCGCCTTCGTGCTGACGCTTCTGCTCGGCGCGGTGGTGATCGCCATCGGCTGGATCGCCTACCGGCCGATGCTGGCGATCGGCATCCTTGCGGTGGCCGGCGTGGTTGCCTTCTGGCTCGTCAGGCGACGCAGGAGCGCCGTCGCAGCGCCGCAGCCTGCCGGTTGACCCGCGCCGCCATCTGCCGGTCTTCCCACCAGACAGCAAAACGCCCCGGAAACCGGGGCGATCGCTTGCTGCCGTCTGTTTCAAGCATCACGGCTGCTTAGCGGCAGACGCGGATGCTTTCCATGTGGTAGCCGCCGTCATAGGCGTTCTGAACCTCGCGGTCCTCGAACCAGCAACGTGGCGGCGGGGGTGGTGGCGGATCGATGTAGCGCGGGCCGCTGTTGCCATTGGCAATGGCGCCGCCGATCAGGCCGCCGAGCACGCCGGCAGCGAGGCCACCGGCAATCGCAGCACCATTATCATGATGGCGGCGGCGCGGTGGGGGCGGGGGTGGCGGCTGGTCGCGATAGCCGTAGCCTGGGCGGCGATCGTAATACTGGGCCATAGCAGGGGCCGAGGTTGCCAGGACGCTGCTGAACGTGGTTGCGGCAACCACAGCGTACAGAACCATCTTCTTCATTCGCATGCGTCTCCATTGGGATCGAGCAAACAGCTAGCCGCTCAACATGCCCACAACATGGCATTCGCCAACTTAATGGATTCTGAACAGTTCTATCCAATCGGATGGTGTTTTAGCAAAATGCGGTTTCGACGCTGTTCCCGTCGTAAGCAACCCGTGCTGTCCGAAACGAATAAGGGCTCAGCGATTTCTCGCTAAGCCCTTGACTATTCAGTCTAATCTGGATGGTGGGCGTGACAGGGATTGAACCTGTGACCCCTACGATGTCAACGTAGTGCTCTCCCGCTGAGCTACACGCCCATCCGATGTCGGCGCATAGACCACAAACCTTTTTGGCCGTCAATAGGCCTTTTTCAGATTTGTGACGCGCGCCGCAAAAGGCCTTATGCGGCAAGCATTTTGTTCACTTCGTCGACGAGGTCGCGAAGGTGGAAAGGCTTGGAAAGGACCTTCGCGTCCTTCGGTGCCTTCGAATCAGGATTGAGCGCCACGGCCGCGAAGCCGGTGATGAACATCACCTTGAGGTCGGGATCGAGTTCAGTGGCGCGGCGCGCCAGCTCGATGCCGTCCATCTCGGGCATCACGATATCGGTCAGGAGAAGCGAAAAAGGTTCTTCGCGAAGCCGATCGTATGCGCTTGCGCCGTTGTCGTAGGACAGGACCTTGTAGCCTGCCTTTTCGAGCGCCTTCACAAGGAAGCGGCGCATGTCGTTGTCGTCTTCTGCGAGAAGTATTTTCTGAGTCATTATCCAGACCGCTGATCAGTGGAATTTATGCGAGGGCGTTGGTCATTTACACTAGAATTCGGCCAGTAAACAACCGGTGAACCCTCTGTGGAGAACGTCATCCCCATGAGATAGTATGGACTTGGAGGCCTTCAACTGGCAACATACACAAAGCAGCAGCTTGTGGGCATGGTTAAGAGGGAAACAGGTGGACGAGATTCCCGAGTACGAGCTTTTCGAGATCCGGGAGCCCGCGCAGCATACCATCCCATTCGTTTATAACTCCCCTCACAGCGGCCGCATCTATCCGCCCGAATTCATTGCCCAGTCGAGATTGCAGGGCATGTCGATCCGCCGTTCGGAGGATCACTATGTCGACGAGCTGTTTTCGGCGGCAGGCGCACTCGGCGCACCGCTGCTGGTCGCCAATTTTCCGCGCGCCTATCTCGACGTCAACCGCGAGCCCTACGAGCTCGATCCCCGGATGTTCGACGGCCTGCTGCCGCCCTATGCCAACGTCAACTCGCTGCGGGTTGCCGGCGGGCTGGGCACCATTCCGCGGATCGTCGCCGAGAACATGGAAATCTATGCCAGGCGGCTGCCGGTGCAGGAGGCGCTCGATCGCATCGACAGCGTCTACAAGCCCTACCACGCGGCGCTGCGCCGGTTGATTGCCCGCACGCATGTGAAATTCGGCTTCGGAGTGCTGATCGACTGCCACTCGATGCCCGGCAACATCCGCGTTGCCGGCGCCACAGGGCGGCCTGACTTCATCATTGGCGATCGGTACGGCACCAGCGCCTCGGCCGAGCTCTCGCGCATGGCGGTGAGTATCTTCGAGGAGATGGGCTTTGCGGCGATCCGCAACAAGCCCTATGCCGGCGGCTTCATCACCGAGCATTACGGCCGGCCGTCGCGCGGCCTGCACGCCCTGCAGATCGAGGTCAACCGGTCGATCTACGTCGATGAGGTGACGCTGGAACGCCGCGCCGATTTTGCAGCCGTTGCCGCCGCGATAACCTCGTTCATGCATCAGATGGCTGACTACGTCGCCAAGTTCGCCGGCGATACGGCGCTCGCGGCCGAATAGGGTTTGTTCCGGTCATATCGCTGTCTTAAGTCATGTGTAGCGTCGGCGCTGTGTGATGCCGTGCCTGCGCATACCCCCAAGCCGAAATCAGCCTCTGCTATCTTCCTGGCTCTGACTCAAAAAAAGACCGCCTTGCGGCGGTCCAAGTCTAGGGAGGAAACACCCAAGGAGGGTATTTACAGTCAGAAGACTGTGAGGAGAGTTCTACTATTGCAGTGCACAATTGTCAAGCATTTTATTGCGGTGCGCAATTAATGGGCAGCCGGCTAAAAACTGCTGCTTGCGTTTGCAACTGGCGCGGATTCGGCTATGAAAAGCGCCATTGACCGCCATCATACGGATTTTGCCATGCTCCCCGATCGCTCGTTCTTCAATCGCCTTGCCGAAGCCGCCAAGGCTGAGACGCTGCCGCGGTTTCGTTCGGGTGTCGATGTCGTCAACAAGCTGTCATCCGGGTTCGATCCGGTAACGGAAGGCGACCGGGCGGCCGAAGCGGCAATCCGGGCGCTGATCGAAGAGCATTTTCCCGAGCACGGTATTCTCGGCGAGGAATTCGGCAATGTCGGGCTCGACCGGGAGAATGTGTGGGTGATCGATCCCATCGACGGCACGCGGGCCTTCATCTCGGGCGTTCCCGTCTGGGGTACGCTGATCGGGCTGCAGACGAACGGTCGGGCGATCATGGGAATGATCGAGCAGCCGTTTACCGGCGAGCGCTATTTCGCCGATCAAAGCGGTTCCTATTACACCGGGCCTGAGGGCGAGCGGAAGCTCAAGGTGCGCGATTGCGGCGTGCTTGCCAACGCCATCCTGTTTACAACTTCGCCGCATCTTTTCACCGGCGCGGAAATGGACAAGTATCGCGAGATCGAAAGCCAGGTCCGGTTGTTCCGCTACGGTACCGACTGCTATGCCTATGCACTGCTGGCGGCCGGTCATATCGATCTGGTGATCGAGAACGGGCTGAAGCCCTATGATGTCGGCGGCATCATTCCCGTGGTCGAGAAGGCCGGCGGGATCATGACCACGTGGGATGGCGGGCGCCCGGAAAACGGCGGCTCGATCATCGCTGCCGGCAGCCAGGCAGTGTATGACGCGGCGGTCGCGGTTCTGCGGCGGTAGGGCCGCTTCGCAGAATAGTCTATATCCGCCTCAGGGTTGTCTTTTCTGTATTTAACCCTCGCTGTGATTGTTATTTCAATCTAAACTTACCATTACTTGGTGTGATCACGCGCGCGTGAGATGAATCTTAATCGAAGCGAAAGATTTCGCTGCAAATCTTGCCCTCGAAATAGCGGTTTCCGGATCTTGCCTATCTGGCGGTCCATCTTTCGTTTTCGGGGTCAGTCATAATGCAGCTTTTTTCCTTCGGATCCGGCGGCGCAAAGGCCGTTCTCAATGCAGTCAGCCGATCGCAAGCGGTGATCGAGTTCGATCTGGCTGGCAATATCCTGTCCGCCAACGAAAACTTCTGTCAGGCACTGGGATATCGGCTTGAGGAAATCATCGGGCGGCATCACAGCATGTTCGTGGAGCCGGAAGAGGCGAAGAGCGCGGAATACAGCGCTTTCTGGGCGCGGCTTGGCAAGGGAGAATTCGACCGCCGGCAGTACAAGCGCATCGGCAAGGGCGGCCGCGAGGTGTGGATCGAGGCATCCTACAATCCTGTCCTCAAGGGCACGACACCCTACAAGGTGATCAAGTTCGCCACCGTCATCACGGATACGAAACTGAAGAGTGCCGAAGATGCCGGCAAGCTGGATGCCCTTTCGCGGGCGCAGGCGACGATCGAATTCACGCCTGACGGACATATCCTGACGGCCAACGAGAACTTCCTGAAGACGCTCGGCTATTCGCTGGACGAGATCCGCGGCAGGCATCACTCGATGTTCTGCTATCCGCACTATGCGGCGAGCGCCGAATACAAGGAATTCTGGCGCAAGCTCGGCGCCGGCCAGTTCGCGGCCGACGAGTTCACGCGCATCGGCAAAGGCGGGAGAGAGGTGTTCATCCAGGCGTCCTACAACCCGATCTTCGATATGAACGGCAAGGTGTTCAAGGTCGTCAAGTTCGCCAGCGATGTCAGCGAGCGGGTGCGCGCCGTCAACGAGCTGGCCGTCGGCCTGCAGGCGATGGCGGAGGGCGATCTGGACCAGACGATCGACAAGCCGTTCATCGCCTCGCTCGAAACGCTGCGAAACGACTACAATGCTTCGATCGGGCGGCTGCGGTCCGCCATGCGGGCGATCGCTCGGAATGCCACGCAGATTGCCTCCGGTACGCGCGAAATCAGCGACGCCTCCGACGACCTGGCCCGGCGTTCGGAAAGCCAGGCATCGTCCGTCGAGGAAACTGCGGCTGCCGTGACCGAGATTTCGACCACGGTTTCGGATTCGGCGCGCCGCGCAGCAGATGCCGGCCGTTTGGTCGACGATACGACCAAGAGCGCCCATGAATCGACCGAAGTGGTCAAACAGACTGTCGAGGCAATGTCGAGGATCGAGCATTCCTCGACGCAGATCGCCGGCATCGTCAGCGTCATCGACGATATCGCCTTCCAGACCAACCTCCTGGCGCTGAATGCCGGCGTCGAGGCGGCCCGCGCCGGCGAGGCTGGCAAGGGCTTTGCCGTCGTCGCGCATGAGGTGCGGGAACTGGCCCAGCGCTCTGCCAGTGCTGCAAAGGAGATCAAGGCGCTGATCCGGGATTCCGAGACCTCGGTTCGCGACGGCGTGACGCTGGTCGGCAAGACCGGGGCTGCGCTTGAGGCGATCGCGGCGCGGGTATTGCAGGTTCACGACAACGTCTCCGGCATCGTGGTGGCGGCGCGCGAGCAGTCGCAGGCGCTCGGCCAGATCAATGAGGCCGTCATGTCGATGGATCAGGACACGCAGCGCAATGCCGCCATGGTCGAACAGACGGCAACGGCAAGCCGCAAGCTGGCGACCGAGGCGAGCGCGCTCTTCGACCTCATCGGCCAGTTCAAGGTCGGTGACGAGAGAAGCGATCGTCAGACGGGGCATGTCGCCCGGGCGGCGTGACGGCAGGATCGCTTCGGCACATTGTACGGATGATGCGCCGAAGGTCTTGCGGAGCTGGCTCTAGCACTTATCAGATATGAAAAAGGGTTCCGGCCGGAGAGGCGGGAACCCTTTTTTGTGCGTGCGATGTTGTGTGTAGCGATCAGCCGCCGATGTTGCCGCGCATGCGGGCATTGTCGAAGGTCGCGGGGCGCGGCATCGGCACGGCGACCGCCGTCGGAATGGTGAAGGCGACGGTCTCGAACGTTGCCTGTGGCGCCGCGACCTCTGCCGCTGCAACCTGCATCGGTGCCGGCTGCGGGACGGGCACTTCGGCGGGTGCCTCATAGGCGGTCTCGACCACGCCTTCGGCCATCGGGATCGGCGTCGGGGTTGGCGATACCGGCGGAGTCAGCAGTTCGAACTGTGCTGCCATGTTGCTATGGTTCGGCACGTAGTTCATCGCCACCTCATAGGCCGGAAGCGGCGAGGGGGTCTGGAGTTCGCCGTCGGCGCCGCGCTTCTCGTAGAAGGCGTTGCCGCCGGCAACTGCCACATAATGCATGTTGTCGTAGGGGAATTTCAGGCCGTCGGTGTGGAAGAACATCGCTTCCTTGACGTCGGGATTGCGCTCGCCCTTGAGAAGAGCGTCAGCCGCGGCATCGAGTTCAGGCTCGGCCTGAACCTTCACTTCGCGCGTCATGACGCCGGGTGCGAACTGCTTGGCCTGCGAGACCACGCCACAGATCGATTTCGGATAGGCCGGCGAGGTGAGCCGGTTCATCACGACGCTGCCGACGGCCATGTAGCCATCGTGGTCGGAATGCTGCGATTCGAAATACATCGCCCGCTTCAGGCAGGAGCGGTCCTCTGTCGTGTAATTGTAGGTCACCTTACCAGGCGCGCCTGTCTGCAGGCGTTTGGTGGTGTGAATGGATCCCGTCGTCTTGGGTGCGGTGGTGCACCCTGTCGCGGCCAAGCCTACAATCATGATCCCGAACAGGGATCGTCCCAATACGTATTGCGCCCTCAACGCCAGGTGCCCCCTATGTGATTAGTTCAGCCCTTATCGATAAAGTGAGTAACTATTATCTTACATTGGTAAAAATTCAAACACCGCGTTACATTTTTGTCGCAAAATGTGATCGCCGGCGTCACGTGGACGCGTGGTCGAACGTTAGGGTGTTGCATTTTCGTCCATGAGGTCCGTCTTGGGCGGCGTGTTCGGATCAGGCTCCGAAGCCCTCAAGTTCCTCCGCAACCTCGGCATCGGCGCCCGGAATGAAGGCGTGGAAGGCGGCCAGCGCCGCTTTGCGGTAGACGTCGCGCTCCTGCAACACTTCGTGACGAGCGCCGTTGATCGGCACCAGCTGGCCGGCGCGAAAATAGCGCGAAAGCCGCTCCTGGGCGATGTAGGGCACGATGGTATCGCGGGTCGGGGCGATGACCACGGTGGGTATGGTGATCGAAAACAGGTGGTTGGGCGACGTTACGCGGTCGATCGTGCGAAATGATTCGAACAGCCAGCGCGCCGTCGGCGGCCCCAGCGACAGCTCGGGATAGGCGGCCGCTATGGCAACGTTGCGTTCGAAGCGGGTCTCGTCCGAGGTCAGCGGGTTGTCGCGGAACGGTTTTTCGCGAAGCTTGCGCGACAGCGGGAAGGAGCCGAGGCCGAGCGAGCAGGCGAGCGTCGAAAGCCGACGGATGGTTGCCGACGATGCCGCCTGACCGGAGAGGTCGATGAAGGGTGCGGTCAGCACCATGCGTTCGATGCGGGTCGACAGATACGGCGCCGCCGACAGCGCGACGAGGGCGCCGGTCGAGTGCGCCAGGATATAGAATGGCAGGCGGGTGTCGGGGAGCACGATCTTTTCCAGGAAGGTATCGAGGTCGTGCTCGTAGTCGACGAAGCGCCTGATATGGCCGTATTGCCGCTTCTTCAGCATCCGGGCGGAGTTGCCCTGGCCGCGCAGGTCGAAGGTGGCGACCCACAGGCCCTTGTCGGTCAGGTCGCGGATCGTCTCGTAGTATTTTTCGATGAACTCGTTGCGGCCATGCAGCAGCACGACGGTGCCCTTGGCCACGGAGGCGCTGGAGCGGAATACGGCGTAGCGCAGCTTGAGGCCGTCATGCGTCTCGAAGAAACCTTCGGTCCGGTTTTCTGGAACAGGATTGCCGGGTGTCGAAAACAGAACCTGGTCCATGGCGGCTCGAACGTGTCCTTCAGGCGGATTCGGGTGTCGGTGACAGTGGATAGGTGATTGGCCTGTCAAATCAAGCAATAAAGCGTGGCAATGATATGGTGCGTCCATGTGGCGGGGGGCGCGCTGTCACGCCGACGTCATTCGCAGGCTGTCACTGGTTCACCACTTCGACGATCCTGGCGCCTGCGAAGGTCTTTTCCTCGATGTCGGCATATTCGACCTTGATCACCTTGCCGGTCAGCGATTTCATCGCCACCGGCTTTCCGTCGCGCCCGACAGCCGTGGCAAGGATCAGGTGGTGCCCGCGCAGATCGGTATCGCTGGCATCGAATATCTTGATGCGGTTGCGGTTGTCGCCTTCCACGCGGCCGACGATGCAGCCGGCGACGGAGGAGCGGCAGGGCATGGCGGGCCCGCCCTTGACTTCGCGGGTGGGGGTTGCGGCCGAGCGGGAGCCGCTCTTGTCGCCACGCCTGGCTTCCTGCTTGTTGTCGTTATCCTCGTCGTCATCATTGGCCTTGGCCTGCTTGCGCGGCTTGTCGATCGCATCGGTCGCCGGCGCCTTGGTGCGCGCGTCGGCGGTGGCCCTCGGGCCAGCGCAGGGGCCTGTCGGATCGAGCCCCTTGCCGATGCCGTTCAGTGGCACGGCCTTGTTACCGATCGAGACGTTCTCGCAGATTTTGCCCTGCGGCGCGCGCTGGGCGCGGATCAGGCCGACACCGACATTGCGGAAGGTGTTGCCGTAGACGTCGTTGTTGAGCCCGTCGCGGGCGGTGTCGCCGCCAAGCCGGATACCGGTGCCGCGCACGTTGAAGACCGTGTTGTAGCGGAAGATGTTGCCGTTTCCGCGGGAATCGAAGCCGCCGGATTCAGGGTCCTTCTGGCCAGTGCAGCTGTTGCGTTCGACGATGTTACCGCTCGAGCCTTCCTTGATGTCGACGCACTCGTTGCCCGCGGTGTTGATGATGTTGTCGTGGATGTGGTTGCGATCGGAGCGATCGACAGCGGCGTCAGGCGCGCCGCGTCCGCCGAGCTGTTCGGGGGCAGTGCCGATATAGATGCCTTCGCCGTTCTTGCCGCCATCCTTGAATGAGAAATCGGCGTGGCCGCAGGAGGTGACGCGGGAATGGGCGATCTCGTTGTCACGCGCCTGGTAGCGCAGTCGGACGCATTCGCCGCCCGCATTGCGGATGTTCATGTTGAGGATCTTGAGGCCGGTCAGGGCGCGTCCCGGGCGATTGCCGATGACGTAGATCAGCTTGTCGCGATAGCTCGCCTTGGTATTGGCGGCCTCGAAGTGGCCATCGACGGTGAAGCCGCGTAGCTGGATGAAATCATGGTTGATCTCAATCACCCGCGGCTGGCCGCCGCCGCTGACAATGCTTTGGGGGGTGCCGCGAATGACGATCGGCTTGCCGGGCTCACCGTCGCGAACCGACCTGATATCCTGGAGGTAGAGACCGGGCGCCAGAACGATGGTGTCTCCGGGTTGCGCCTTGTCCAGCGCCTGCTGGATGCTCATCGCCCCGCTGGCCTGGTCAACCCTCGGACTGACGGTGATGGTTTCGGCGCGGGCAATCGACGCGCCGGCGAAAACGGCGAGCGCGGCGAGCACCGATGTCGTCAATTTGTGTCGGCGAAAGTTGGGCTTCCCGATATCCGCACGCATCGATATCTCCCTGGGTTTTCAGCCAAGGAGGGATAGAACCACGCACCCATGTTTTATTCAATTGCTTCTTATGCGGGATGTCTGATGCAAGGCGCAGGCCCTGAATGGGTGCCGTACTTGCTGAGCGGGAAAAAGCGGCCGGCATGCGGGACCTGATGGAATGCGCAATGCCGGCCCTAGATCAGGCTGGAGACGAAGGGACGATACTCTCCAGCCATCGAGCCAGTGTAACCCGATGCCACGATGTCTAACGCGATGCGTCTGAACGGATGCCGAACCTTGCGTTCATATGCCGTTCACGCGCGCAAAGGCGGGGTACTGCAAGAGGCCTTGAAGTCCGAAAAAGTCATCCCCATCTCATGGTAGCGGACGCCAGAACGGGTCCGCGGAACCGTCCCGAAGCCGCCAATGATGGGGTTTCAGGGATACCTTATCGCAATCAGTCGCTTCCTCAGGAGGACATCATGCGTCACGTAGACTTTACCCCGCTTTACCGCTCCACGGTCGGTTTCGACCGCCTGTTCACCATGCTCGACAGCCTGGGCCAGCCCGACCAAGGCCAGACCTATCCGCCCTACAATATCGAGCGAACCGGTGAGAACACCTATCGCATCACCATGGCCGTTGCCGGTTTCGACGAGACCGAAATTTCTATCGAGGCACAGGCCCACGCTTTGACCGTCAAGGGTGAGAAGAGCGAAGACAATGCTGATGGTAGCGAATTCCTCTATCGCGGCATTGCCAAGCGCACCTTCGAGCGTCGCTTCCAGCTCGCCGACCATGTCGAGGTGACGGCTGCTTCGCTGAAGAACGGCCTGCTCCACATCGACCTGCTTCGCAGCATTCCCGAAGCCATGAAGCCGAGGAAGATCGCGATCGCCGCCGAACCGGTGAGCGCGCCGAAGTCGATCGAGGCTCAAATCACCAACTAACCGATCCTCCCAGGATTTGGTAAAAGAAGCGGCGCTCCGAAAGGGGCGCCGTTTTTTGTTGTCAGATGGCGGCCTTTTTCTCCCTCATCCAGGCCTTGTGCCGGGATCCAGCGGCCTCGCGTCCGCGAGGCGAGAAGAGTTTTCTGCCCCAAGGACTTGGGGCGCTGGATTCCTGTCACAGGGACAGGAATGAGGGTTCAAATCTAGGGCCTCACGCCGGGTTAGCCGCCTGCTCAACCTCGGCGGCGGTGACGCGGCGGCGGTGGGCGGCGGCGTATTTCTGGGCGATGACGGCGCAGACCATCAGCTGGATCTGGTGGAACAGCATCAAAGGCAGGACGATGGCGCCGATCGCCTGGCCGGCGAAGATGACGTTGGCCATCGGGACGCCGCTGGCGAGGCTCTTCTTCGAGCCGCAGAAGGTGATGGTGATCTGGTCGGCCTCGTTGAAGCCGAGCAGACGGCTGCCGAAGGTGGTGGCGCACAGCACGATGGCGAGCAGTACCATGTCGGCGACGATGACGACGGCGATATCCGAGATCGAGAAAGTGTGCCACAGGCCCTCGACGACGGCGGTCGAGAAGGCGAGGTAGACGACCATCAGGATCGAGCCGCGATCGACCGGCATCAGGAGCTTCTTCTTGGCGCGGATCCAGTCGCCGATCCAGGGCTGGAGGAGCTGTCCGAGGATGAAGGGCAGCAGCAGCTGGGTGAAGATCTGCAGCAGCGCATCCCAGGAGAAACCGCCATGGCCGCCGACCGAAAAGAGCAGGCCGACGAGCAGCGGGGTCAGGAACATGCCGAAGATGTTGGACGCCGAGGCCGAGCAGATCGCGGCGGGGACATTGCCGCCCGCCATCGAGGTGAAGGCGATCGACGACTGAACCGTCGAAGGAAGCACGCACAGGAAGAGAATGCCGAGATAGAGCGGGTGCGGCAGGATCGAGTCGGGCAGTAGGCCGAGGCCCATGCCGAGCAGAGGGAAGATGCCGAAGGTGGTCAACAGGATGACCAGATGCAGCCGCCAGTGCAGCAGGCCGGCGATGACGACATCGCGCGACAGGCGTGCGCCGTGCAGGAAGAAGAGAAGCGCGATGGCAAGCGTCGTGGCGATCCCGAAGTAATGGGCGAAGATGCCGCTTGCGGGCAGGATCGAGGCGAGAATGACCGTGCAGATCAGCAGCAGGGTGAAGGTATCGGGCAGGAAGCGGCGCATGGGATGTCTCGGTCTTCGTCTTCGGGATGGATACATTCTGTTTCTTCCATTATGATACAGGATGCAAGGAATAACAGTTATCACGAAATGGGATGATGATGCTGGATCTGACCCAATTGCGCAGCTTCGTGGCGGTCGAGCAGATGGGCAGCTTCACGCTCGCCGCCGAGCGGCTGGGGCTTGGGCAATCGACCGTCAGCCAGCATATACAGCGGCTGGAGACATCGGTCGGGCGGCGGCTTCTGGCGCGCGATACGCATAAGGTCGTGCTGACTACGGATGGCGAGGCGTTGCTGTCGCATGCGCGCGCCATGCTGGCCATTGAAGGTCAGGTGCAGTCGCTGTTTACCGGCCGCAGCCTGCGCGGTCGATTGCGGCTCGGGGTTTCGGAGGATTTCGTCACCAGCCAGCTGCCTGTGGTGCTCGAGGATTTCGTGCGCTCGCACCCCTCCGTCGACCTGGAATTGACGGTGGCGCTGTCGGGGACGCTCTACGAGATGCAGGATAACGGCGAGATCGACCTGGTGCTGGCGAAACGTCGGTTGGGGGATGCGCGTGGCCGGCTGGTCTATCGCGAGCCGCTGGTTTGGCTGGCGCGCGATCCCGAGCATATATTGAGCGTCGCGCCGCTGCCGCTGATCGCCTTTCCACCGCCGAGCGTCACGCGCGCCATTTCGTTGGAGGCGCTGGGGCGACAACAGATCGCCTGGCGGATCGTCTGCACCTGCGGCAGCCTGAGCGGCCTGACGGCGGCGGCGCGCGCCGGAATGGGCGTGCTGGTGCAGCCACGCAGCATGGCGCCATCAGGGCTTCGGGAGATCGGCAAGGGCAAACTGCCGGTGCTGGAGGATGTCGAGTTCGTGCTGGTGCCGCGCAAGGGCGCCGATCAGGCGCTGGTGTCGGCGCTGTCGGACGATATCCTGGCGAAAGTCCGGAGCCTGCGGTCGAGTTGAATTGGCAGTGCGATCGGGAACGTCGCGTGCGGATGCAGAGACGTTAACGCGTTGCCTAAGATTTTAATCATCTCTCAACCCTGTCGGTTAGGCTTCTGGTTACCTCGCGCTCCTAGTTTAGCCGTGGCTCATGGTCGACGTTCGGGGCAACAGGGAGAACGGACCAATGTTATACGGAGCACTCTTCGTGTCCGGGCTGGTGGCCTGCGTGATGTTGATTGTCGTGAGTGGTCACGATGCGACGACGACGGACAGTGGCGCGCCACCTTCCGCCGTCATGCTGCATCAGAACTAGCGATACTGGCTATCAGGACGCCAGGCAGCCGAGAAACCCATCGACATCCGCCTCTTCAGTAGCAAAGCTGGTGACGAGGCGGATGAGGGTCTCGTTCTCGCCCACCAGTTCCGGCGTCGCTGCCGGTATCGGCCATTCGTAGAATTTCGCGCCTTTATCCTCGGCTGTCTTTGCCGAGGTCTTGGGGATGACAGCGAACACCTCGTTCGATGCCGTCGGCCATGCCAGGCGGGCCGAGTTGCTGGCGCCGATGCCGGCGCGCAGGCGGTCGGCCATGCCGTTGGCGTGGCGGGCGAGGCCGAGCCAGAGATCATCTTCCAGATAGGCGTCGAACTGGGCGGCGATGAAGCGCGACTTGGAGAACAGCTGGGCGGCGCGCTTGCGGATAAAGGGCACTTCGCTTGCCTGCTCCGGATTGAAGAAGACGATCGCTTCGGCGCACCAGCAGCCGTTCTTGGTGCCGCCGAAGGAGAGCATGTCGATGCCGCGCTTCCAGGTCATTTCGGCCGGGCTGGCGTCGAGTGCCACCAGCGCATTGGCAAAGCGGGCGCCATCCATGTGGAGTGGCAGGTTGTTCGCCTTGGCGACGGCAGAGATGGCGTCGATCTCGTCGAGCGAGTAGACCGTGCCGATCTCGGTGGCCTGGGTAATGGTGACCGCGGTGGCGCGGCCGTGATGCACGGCGTTCGGAGGGAAGCCGGCAATCGCCTTCGCGAGTTTTGCAGGGTCGATCTTGCCGGCCTCGCCATCGACGGGCGCCAAGCGGGCGCTGCTGAAGAACTCCGGCGCGCCGCATTCATCGGCGATCACATGGGCTTCGGAATGACAGAAGGTGATGCCGCCGGGACGCTGGACGCTGGCTAGCGACAGTGAGTTGGCGGCGGTGCCCGTCGCAACGAAGAAGACCGAGACGTCGCGCTCGAAGATTTCGGAAAACCGCGCCTCGACGCGGCGGTCGAGATCACTGTTGCCGTAGGCGGCTGCGAAACCTGTGGATTCCTGCAGCAGGCGTTCGGCGATGGAACGGTGGGCGCCGGCCCAGTTATCGGAAGCAAAAAACATCGGAAAATACCTAGGGAAAAAGCTGCGGGGGCGGGTTCGGGCGAGAGACTAATGCAAAGCTTCACCGGATCAAGCGGTGCAGGTACAACCCATCACAAAAATTGAATTCCGCAATCAAGAAACAAGATAATATGCATAGGCGTAATTTTATGTCGCTATTGCCGATATTTCAGCAACTTTACGTCGATCCTCGACGTTTTTTTAGATTCCGGCTCTTGCGAAGCCCTCAGGTTTCTGGCATAGAACCAGTGAATTAGGACAGGGTTGCTGTCCTATCTTGGCCACTACGGCCGAAGAGGCGCCGAAACACCTTACACTCTTGGGGTTTCACGCTATAGTTCACCGAGCGCGGATCATGTCTGTCGCACGGAACGCATGGCAGGCGCGGAGCGCAACGGTCGGTTTGTCGGGAAAGCCTCTCTTTTCCCCGGGAAAGCCTGCCGCCGGCGACCGGATCTTCGATAATGCAACAGCGCTGTCACGCGCCGAACCTAAGATCAGGGACGGTGTGCGACGAAGAGCCGCCCGCAGGTGACGGGCTCTGACAGGAGGAAGACGATGACGAAGAACACGCCATCTACAGACATCGACCAGATCGCAGCAGCAGATGTGCGCGCGGTGGCCGATACGCGTAAATTCGCCTCCGGTCTTCCGGGCAAGCAGGGGCTTTACGATCCGCGCAACGAGCACGATGCCTGCGGTGTCGGCTTCGTCGCGCATATGAAGGGTCAGAAGTCGCACCAGATCGTCCAGGACGGTCTTTTCATTCTCGAGAACCTGACGCACCGCGGTGCCGTCGGCGCCGATCCGCTGATGGGCGATGGCGCGGGCATTCTCGTGCAGATTCCCGATCGCTTCTTCCGCGAGGAAATGGCGAAGCAGGGCATTACCCTGCCAAAGGCCGGCGAGTATGGCGTCGGCCATATCTTCATGCCGCGCGACGAACAGCAGATCGCGCATTTCAAGAAGGTGATGCAGGACGTCATCTCCGAGGAAGGTCAGATTTTGATCGGCTTCCGCGACGTGCCGGTCGACAACTCGTCGCTGTCCAAGGCGCCAGATATCGCGGCGACTGAACCGCATCACTGTCAAATCTTCATCGGCGCCGGCGAAGATGCCGCGACGACCGATGAATTCGAACGCCGCCTGTTCACGCTGCGCAAGGTGATCTCCAACCGCATCTATGACGAGTTCGACGGCGAGGAGAGCCATTTCTATCCCGTGTCTCTGTCGTCCACGACGATCGTCTACAAGGGCATGTTCCTGGCCTATCAGGTCGGCGCCTATTACAAGGACCTGGCCGATCCGCGCTTCGAAAGCGCCGTCGCGCTCGTGCACCAGCGCTTCTCGACCAACACCTTCCCGTCGTGGAAGCTGGCGCATCCGTACCGCATGGTCGCCCATAACGGCGAAATCAACACGCTGCGCTCCAACGTCAACTGGATGGCGGCGCGCCAGGCATCCGTGTCTTCACCGCTGTTCGGCGAGGACATCTCCAAGCTCTGGCCGATCTCCTACGAGGGCCAGTCGGACACCGCCTGTTTCGACAACGCGCTCGAGTTCCTGACCCGCGGCGGCTATTCGCTGGCGCATGCGATGATGATGTTGATCCCGGAAGCCTGGGCCGGCAACCAGTCGATGTCGAAGGAGCGCAAGGCGTTCTACGAATACCATGCCGCATTGATGGAGCCGTGGGACGGACCGGCGGCGGTCTGTTTCACCGACGGCAAGCAGATCGGTGCGACGCTTGACCGTAACGGCCTTCGCCCGGCGCGCTACCTCGTGACCGACGACGACCGCGTCATTCTGGCGTCGGAAGCCGGCACGCTGCCGGTGCCGGAAGAAAAGATCATCAAGAAGTGGCGTCTGCAGCCGGGCAAGATGCTGCTGATCGACATGGAAAAGGGTCAGATCATCTCCGACGAGGAGCTGAAGACGACGCTGGCGACCCGTCATCCCTACGGCAAGTGGCTCGACCGCACGCAGCTTATCCTCGAAGACCTGAAGCCTGTTGAGCCGCGGGCGCTGCGTCGCGACGTTTCCCTGCTCGATCGCCAGCAGGCCTTTGGCTACACCACCGAGGACACCCGCATCCTGATGTCGCCGATGGCGACGACGGGCCAAGAAGCCGTGGGCTCGATGGGCACCGATACGCCGATCTCGGCCATGTCCGAGAAGTCGAAGCTGCTCTACACCTATTTCAAGCAGAACTTTGCGCAGGTGACCAACCCGCCGATCGACCCGATCCGCGAAGAGCTGGTGATGAGCCTCGTCTCCTTCATCGGACCGCGCCCGAACCTGCTCGACCATGAGGGTGCTGCCAACGCCAAGCGGCTCGAAGTGCGCCAGCCGATCCTCACGAACGGCGACCTCGAAAAGATCCGTTCGATCGGCCACACGGAAGATCGCTTCGACACCAAGACGCTCGACTTCACCTATGATGTGGAGCGCGGCGCCGAAGGCATGCCCGAGATGCTCGATCGTCTCTGCGAACGCGCGGAAGCGGCGGTCAAGGGCGGCTACAACATCATCGTTCTCTCCGACCGCCAGATCGGGCCGGACCGTATCGCCATTCCGGCGCTGCTGGCGACGGCTGCCGTGCACCATCACCTGATCCGCAAGGGTCTCAGAACCTCGGTCGGCCTCGTCGTCGAGACCGGCGAACCACGAGAAGTGCACCACTTCTGTCTTCTCGCCGGTTACGGCGCGGAAGCGATCAACCCCTATCTGGCCTTCGACACGCTGACCGACATGCACATGCGCGGCGAGTTCCCGAAGGAAGTGGATGCGTCCGAAGTCGTCTACCGCTACATCAAGGCGGTCGGCAAGGGCATCCTCAAGGTCATGTCGAAGATGGGCATCTCGACCTATCAGTCCTATTGCGGCGGCCAGATCTTCGATGCGATCGGCCTGCAGCAGACGCTGGTCGACAAGTATTTCTTCGGCACCGCAACGATGATCGAAGGTGTCGATCTCGCGGCCATCGCGGAAGAGACCGTTGCCCGTCACACGTCGGCTTTCGGTAAGGATCCGCTGCTGGCGAACACGCTCGATATCGGCGGCGAATATGCCTACCGCATGCGTGGCGAAAGCCATGCCTGGACGCCGGATGCAGTGGCAACACTGCAGCACGCCGTGCGCGGCAATTCCGAGGATCGCTACCGCGAGTTTGCCGAGATGGTGAACACGTCGGCTCTGCGGATGAACACCATTCGCGGCCTGTTCAGCATCAAGACCGCCGAACAGCTCGGCCGCACGCCGGTCTCGCTCGATGACGTCGAACCGGCGGTGGATATCGTCAAGCGCTTTTCGACCGGCGCCATGTCCTTCGGCTCGATCTCCAGAGAGGCGCATACGACGCTGGCGATCGCCATGAACAGGATCGGCGGCAAGTCGAACACCGGCGAGGGTGGCGAAGAGAGCGATCGCTACTTCCCACTGCCTGATGGTTCGGCGAACCCGGAACGTTCGGCAATCAAGCAGATCGCTTCGGGACGCTTCGGTGTGACGACCGAATATCTTGTCAATGCCGACATGCTGCAGATCAAGGTGGCGCAGGGTGCCAAGCCCGGCGAGGGCGGCCAGTTGCCCGGCCACAAGGTCGATGCGACGGTCGCCAAGACCCGCCACTCCACACCGGGCGTCGGCCTGATCTCGCCGCCGCCGCATCACGACATCTATTCGATCGAAGATCTGGCGCAGCTGATCTACGACCTGAAGAACGTCAACCCAACGTCGGATGTCTCGGTCAAGCTCGTTTCGGAAGTCGGTGTCGGCACGGTTGCCGCCGGCGTCGCTAAGGCGCGCGCCGACCACATTACCGTCTCCGGCTTCGACGGCGGCACCGGCGCTTCGCCGCTGACCTCGCTGAAGCATGCCGGTTCGCCTTGGGAAATCGGCCTTGCCGAGACCCAGCAGACGCTGGTGCTGAACGGCCTGCGTTCGCGCATCGCGCTGCAGGTCGACGGTGGTCTGAAGACCGGCCGCGACGTGATCATCGGGGCGCTGCTCGGCGCCGACGAGTTCGGCTTTGCGACGGCACCTGTCATCGCCGCCGGCTGTATCATGATGCGCAAGTGCCATCTCAACACCTGCCCCGTCGGCGTCGCTACCCAGGATCCTGTCCTGCGCAAGCGCTTCAAGGGCACGCCGGAGCACGTCATCAACTACTTCTTCTTCGTTGCCAATGAAGTGCGCGAAATCCTGGCATCGCTCGGCTTTACCAAGTTCGACGAGATCATCGGCGCTTCGGAGCTGCTCGAGAAGGACGAGATGCTGGCGCACTGGAAGTCCAAGGGGCTCGATTTCAGCCGCATCTTCCACAAGGTCGAGGCGCCGAAGGAAGCCACCTACTGGACGACACGCCAGAAGCACCCGATCGACGACATTCTCGACCGCAAGCTGATCGAGCAGGCGCAGCCGGCGCTGACCTCGAAGACACCGGTGTCGTTCGAAGTCGCGATCAAGAATGTCGACCGCTCGGCCGGCGCCATGCTGTCCGGCGAAGTCGCCAAGCGCTACAACCATCGCGGCCTGAAGGAAGACACGATCAACGTGACGCTTCGCGGCACGGCGGGACAGTCGTTCGCGGCGTTCCTGGCACGCGGGATCACCTTCAAGCTGATCGGCGACGGCAACGACTATGTCGGCAAGGGCCTTTCGGGCGGCAAGATCATCATCCGTCCGCCTGAGAACTCGAAGATCCTCGCCGAGGATTCAATCATCGTCGGCAACACGGTTCTTTATGGTGCGACCGAGGGCGAGTGCTACTTCCGCGGTATCGCGGGCGAGCGCTTCGCGGTGCGCAACTCCGGCGCCATCGCCATCGTCGAAGGCGTGGGCGACCACGGTTGCGAATACATGACGGGCGGCGTGGTGGTCGTGCTCGGCGAGACCGGCCGCAACTTCGCGGCCGGCATGTCCGGCGGCGTGGCCTATGTTCTCGACGAGAGCGGCGATTTCGCCAAGCGCTGCAACATGGCGATGGTCGAGCTCGAGCCGGTCCCCGAGGAAGACGACATGATGGAGAAGCTGCATCATCACGGCGGTGATCTCGCCCACAAGGGACGCGTCGACGTCTCCGGTGACATGACCCGCCATGACGAGGAGCGCCTCTACCAGTTGATCTCAAACCACCTGCACTACACGGAATCGACCCGCGCCAAGCAGATCCTGGACAACTGGGCCGAGTATCGTCCGAAGTTCCGCAAGGTGATGCCGGTCGAGTACCGTCGTGCGCTCGAGGAAATGGAGCGGGCTCGGATGGGGATCGCCGCGGAGTGATTTGGCGTTGACAATGGAGTGTGATATGACGTGTCATATCACATTCTGGAGGCGACCTTGGAAGCAAAGGACGAAAAGGAAATCAGCATCTTTCGCAATGGGCGAAGTCGGGCGGTGCGCATTCCGGCCGAGTATACCGTTGAGGGCGATAGTGTGATGGTTTCACAGGACGAGGATGGGGTCATCCACATGCGTCCGAAGCAAAAGAAGATGTCCTTGATCGAGGTGCTGGACTGGCTGGAAGAGCAGGAGCCGCTTGGCGAAGAGTTTCCGGGAGATCCCGGGAATGAGGGACTTCTGCCAGCTGATGATGTCGATCTATGAGGCGATTTCTGTTGGACACGAACATCATTTCGGATGTTGTTCGAAACCCCCGAGGTCAGGCGGCACGACAGTTGCGGTTCAGCGCGGCTGATGAGGTGGGTACCAGTATCGTTGTAAGAGGAGAAATTCTTTACGGACTGGCGAAGAATGCATCCGTCAGAGGCCGCGAGGCGCTTGATGCGATATTGGGGGCGATGCCAGTCTGGCCTTTGGAGGCGCCCGTGGAAGAGGTCTATGGTCGCGTCAGAAATGAGATGCGGCTTCAGGGTGATGGGATCGAGGCGAACGATCTCTGGATTGCGTCGCACGCGCTCGCGCTCGATGCGGTCATGGTGACGAATGACGAGATATTCTCCCGCGTGCCGGGATTAAAGGTTGAAAACTGGCTGCGCTGACGAAAGAGGCGGTCATGAGTGTAAGGGAAGACAGCAGCATGGGTAAGGTAACAGGGTTTCTGGAAATCGACCGGCAGGTGGCGAAGTACCAGCCGGCGTCGGATCGTATCCGGCATTTCCGCGAATTCACGATCCCGATGTCGGACCCGGAGGTGCAGAAACAGGCTGCCCGCTGCATGGACTGTGGCATTCCCTATTGCCATGGTCCGACCGGCTGTCCCGTGCACAACCAGATCCCCGACTGGAACGATCTGGTTTACAACAACAACTGGGAAGCAGCGATCCAGAACCTGCATTCGACCAACAACTTCCCTGAGTTCACCGGTCGCGTCTGTCCCGCGCCTTGCGAGGAGGCGTGCACGCTGAACCTCGAGGACGCGCCCGTCGCCATCAAGACCGTCGAGCAGGCGATCGCCGACAAGGCCTATGAGCTCGGCTTCATCCGGCCGCAGCCGGCCGCGGTGCGCACCGGCAAGAAGGTTGCGATCATAGGCTCCGGTCCTGCCGGCATGGCGGCTGCCCAGCAGCTTGGGCGCGCCGGGCACGAAGTGCATCTCTACGAGCGCGAAAGCAAGGCCGGCGGCCTGCTGCGCTACGGCATTCCCGACTTCAAGATGGAGAAGAACTTCATCGATCGCCGCGTCGAGCAGATCTCCGGCGAAGGCGTCACCTTCCATTACGGCGTCAATGTCGGCGTCGACCTGAAGGTCGAGCAGCTTCTCGCCGAGCATGATGCGGTGCTTTACTGCGGCGGCTCCGAGACGCCGCGCGAAGCCGGCATTCCGGGCTTCGATTTCGCCGGCGTGCATGACGCGATGCCGTATCTGGTGCAGCAGAACAAGCGCGTCGGCCGCGAGAACATCGACAGCGTGGGTTGGGCGTCGGATCCGATCCTCGCCGGTGCCAAGCATGTCGTCGTCGTCGGCGGTGGCGATACCGCGTCGGACTGCGTCGGCACGGCGTTCCGTCAGGGCGCGGTGAAGGTCACCCAGCTCGACATCCGCCCGCAGCCGCCGGAGAAGGAAGACAAGCTCGCCGTCTGGCCGTTCTGGGCCACCAAGATGCGCACCTCGTCGAGCCAGGCCGAAGGCGCCGTTCGCGAATTCCAGGTGGCGACGCTCGAATTCGTCGGCGAAGACGGCGTGCTGACGGGTGTGAAGTGCTGCGAAGTCGACGAGCGCCGCAAGCCGATCGCCGGCACGGAGTTCATCATCAAGGCCGACCTCGCCTTCATCGCCATCGGCTTCAGCGGCCCGTTCACGACAAGCGTGCTGAAGGAACTCGACGGCAAGCTGACGCTGAACACCGACCGTCGCGGCTCGACCAACGTCGTTGCCGACGACAAGGACTACAAGACCTCGGTCGACAAGCTGTGGACGGCAGGCGACGTGCGTCGTGGCCAGTCGCTGGTTGTCTGGGCGATCCGCGAAGGACGGCAGGCGGCGCGCGCCATCGACGAGGCGCTGATGGGCTCGACGGTTCTGCCGCGCTAAGACACGGGGTTATCGAACAACATGGAACGCGGGGCGGCTGGATGCGGCCCCGCGTTTTTGTATTGAATGAGACGCGGGAACGGCATGGCGAAACTCCATGTGGCGATCTATGCTGCACGCTGATCCGCGCTGTAGAGGGAAGCCGCGATGCCATCGACAGAACTGCTGATCACCTTCTTCATCACCACTGCGCTCTTCGCCTATATTCCCGGGCCGGCCATGCTTTACGCCGCCGCCCAGACGCTGGCACGGGGGCGGCGGGCAGGGTTCATGGCGACGCTCGGGATTCATCTGGGCTGCTATGTTCACGTGGTCGCCGCCGCGGCCGGTCTGTCGATCATCTTTCACGCGGTGCCGGTTCTCTATATGGCGGTCAAGCTTATCGGCGCGGCCTATCTGGTCTGGCTCGGGATTTCGCTGTTTCGCGCGAAGGGCCAAGGTGACGCTGCGCTTGCCAGCACCGATCCCAAATCCGGCCGGCGCGCGTTTTTTGAGAGTATCTCGATTGAGGTTCTGAACCCGAAGACGGCGATCTTCTTCCTGGCGTTCCTGCCGCAGTTCATCGATCCCGCGGCCGGCTTTCCCGTGTGGCTGCAGTTCGTGGTTCTCGGCACCATCGTCAATGTCATCTTCTCCTCGGCTGATATCGTCTGCGTGATGCTGGCGGGGGCGATTGTCTCGAGGCTTCGCAGGTCTGGATCGGCCCAGCGGCTGGTGCAGCGCGCCGGCGGGGCGATGCTGGTCGGGCTCGGGACGCATCTTGCGCTGCAGCGGAGCTAGCCAGCCTGTGACAACCGATCGCGGAACGAAAAGCTGGGAGTTTACAACGATTTTAAATAGGGATATCTTGTATCCTTAATAGATGTCGATGGGTGTCGGCCCCGGAATGAATTCATGATCCTGAAAAGCCAAGTCGAATGGGCGCTTCACTGCTGCGCCATTCTCTCCGGTCTGCCTGAGGGCCGCTATCTCTCCACCAAGGCGCTGGCCGAATTCCACGGTTTGCCGAAGGAATATCTCTCCAAGGCGCTGCAGAGCCTGTCACAGGCCGGTCTCGTTCACACCACGCTTGGCCCGTCCGGTGGCTACCGGCTGGCGCGGCCGCCGGCTGAGGTCAGCTTTCTCGATATCGTCGAGGCGGTCGAGGGCAGCGGGCGGACGTTTGTGTGCAACAATATCCGCGCCAACAATCCCTGTCGTCCGAAAGGCTTTTGCGACACCGGACCCTGCGCGGTGGCGCGGGTGATGTGGCAAGCGGATGAGGCGTGGCGCAACACGCTGCGCGGCGTGACGATGGCCGATCTCGGGCAGACGCTGTCGCAGGAAATCCCGCCGGATATCTGGAGCGGGACTTTTGCCTGGGTGCTAAAGCGCGCCGGCTGATTTCGCGACGGCGGGCAGGGTGCGCCGATCTGCGGCGTTGCCTGGCGTGATGTTGAGATAGCTCTGCGCCGGCGGGGCGAATGACAGGCCGTTTTCCGCGCAGCTGTTATAGATCACGTCGATCACTTCGTTGCGGGCAGGCGTGCGGTTGGCTGGCGTGGTCACTCGGAATTGCAGCTCCGCCTCGATGGCGATGGCATCGATCGCCTTCAGCGCAACGTTGGGCGGCGGGTCCTGAACGATGCAGCCGCAGCCCTGCAGCGCGGCACGCATGACCTTTTCGACGTCGCCCGGCCGATGCTGCGCGGCGATGCGAACGACGAGGATGATCAGGTGGGTTTCGTCGGGACGGGTCAGATTGGTCAGGCCGACCTTGGCGAGGACGCTGTTGGGGAGGACCACGACATTGTGCGCCGGGGTCAATACTTGAGTGGAGCGCCAGTTGTTTTCCACCACCCGGCCTTCCGTCCCGTCAGCCAGCTGAATCCAGTCACCGATCGAAAAGGGGCGGCCGAGGGTCAGCGCGATGCCGGAAAACAGGTCGCCCAGCGTGTTCTGCAGGGCAAGGCCGAGAATGATGGCGACGACGCCTGACGTCGCGACCAAGGTGCCGACGGGTACCCCGAAGACGAAGCCGATGATCGCGAGCGTCACGCCGAGATAGACGCCGGCGACGATCAGGTCCTGGATCAGGCGGGCTTCGCGGGGCCGGCGGTCGAGCACGATATAAATGCGCACGAAGCCGATCGTGGCCCAGGCAAGATGCACCCACCAGAGCACACGCGCCGAGATTCCGAGCGCCGTGGCGCCGCCGCTGAGCTCCGATTGCGCGACGCGGTGCGGCATGATCCCGCTGGAGACGAGCGCAGCCGTCATGGCGGCGAAGAACAGGATCTGCACGACGAGGCGGGCCGTCGGCCGGTCGCGGCCCTGCAGGTGCCAGACGAGAATGCCAGACAGCCCCAGGAGATTGAGCAGAACCAGCGGCAGCGAAAGATGATCGGCGAACATGGCGGTGCCTCCCGTTTGGGGCGTGTGCATTCGCGGTCGGCCGGGCGTCGTGGGGCGCCCGGCGTTGCTATCCCTACTTGGTGATCGGGAAGGTCAGTTCTTTCTGGTTCGTATCGACGACGAAGACGGCCAGCAGCTTTGCCCGCTTGGTCTTGCTGCCGTTCTCGCTGACGCCGTGGCGGTCTCCCGGCAGTTCGGAGAAGCTTTCGCCGGCCTTGTAGACCTTGACGGGGCCGTCATTGACCTGGCTGCGGATCGATCCTTCCAGCACCGTGGCGTAGATGAAGGCGGATGTCGGATGGGTGTGGGCTTCCGAGAAGCCGCCCGGACCGTATTCGACGAGAATGCCCTTGATGCTCTTGCCGGGCACGTTCGGCAGTTCATGTTCGTAGACGACGGAGACCTTCGAGGCCTTGCCGGCGGCGGTGTCGTGGGCCAGGGCGGCGCCCGCCATCATGGCGGCGACAGCGACTGTGGTGATGATTGTCTTGATCATGTCCCTATTCCTTTGATTGGGTCGGCGGATGCGAGTGTGCTCGTCACTTGCGTGGCGATGTCGCGAACCATTGTTCGAAGCCGATGCGGCCGAGGCGTGGATTGTTGTCCGAGACCAGCCAACCGTCATCGAGGCGGGCGCCGAAGTAGCGGGCTTCGGGATCGGCCTCGACTGTGCGGCTATCGCCGGTGGCCGTGAGATAGCGGGCGACGAGATCGCTGAGGCGCGACCGTTCGGGTCCCGCGATCTCGATGGTCCCGTTGACGGGGGCGGCCAGCGCCACGTCGGCCATGGCATCGGCCACGTCGTCGGAGGCGATCGGTTGCACATAGGCCGGCGACAGGCGGACGACATTGCCCGAGGTGCCGGACTGGGCGATGCCGCTGAGGAACTCCATGAACTGCGTCGAATGGACGATCGTGTAGGGAATCCCACCGGCCTTGATCAGCTTCTCCTGGGCAAGCTTGCCGCGGAAATAGCCGCTTTCCTGAAGGCGTTCGGTACCGACGACTGACAGCGCGATATGATGCTTGACGCCCGCCGTCTTCTCAGCCGCGATCAGGTTGCGGCCGGAGGTTTCGAAGAACTCGAGCACCGCCTTGTCCTCGAAGGATGGCGAGTTGGCGAGGTCGATCACCACCTCTGCGCCCGACAGGGCCTCGTTCAGGCCCTCGCCGGTGATGGTGTTGACGCCGGTGTTGGGCGAGGCGGCAATGACTTCGTGACCCTTGTCGCGCAGCCGCTGGACCGTCTTCGAACCGATGAGGCCGGTTCCGCCGATGATGACGATTTTCATAAGACTTCTCCGTTCGCGGACAGCCGAGCGCCGCGTTGTTTGGTCAACGATGTGGATGGATGAGAGGCTTGGTTCGGGTCTTAGTTCAGGCCGGCCTTGTCGAGGCCGTAGAGCTTGTCGGCCGAACCGGGCACGGCCTTGAAGGCGATGCTGATGCGGTTCCAGGCGTTGATCGTGGTGATCGAGAAGGTCAGGTCGGAAATTTCCTTTTCCGAGAGCTGGCCGCGGACGCGTTCGTACAGTTCGTCGGGAACGCCGCCTTCGGGAAGCTTCGTCAGGGCTTCGGTCCAGGCAAGGGCTGCGCGTTCGCGCGGAATGAAGAGATTGGATTCGCGCCAGATGGCGACGTGGTAGAGGCGCAGTTCGCTTTCGCCGTGGATCTTGGCTTCCTTGACATGCATGTCGAGGCAGAAGGCGCAGCCGTTCATCTGCGAGGCGCGGATGTTGACGAGATCGCGGATCTTCAGCTCGATGGTGCTGTCCTTCAAAGACATGCTGAGGTCGGAGATCTTCTTGAAGAACTCCGGGGATTGCTGTGCGTAGTTGAGGCGCTGTGTCATTATCGTTCTCCTATCAAGGACATTTGTTGTCCTTATGGATATACAATATCCTTAATGGCTGGACAGTAAAGCCCTTCCCGCATAAGGTGCGGGCATAAGGCTTATGTCGAAACGTATGGGGGATACGGACATGGATATCGTCTCGGCATTGAGGACGTTCCTGCGGGTGGCGGAGACGGGGTCGTTTTCGGCGGCGGCGATCGATCTCGGGCTGACGCAGCCGGCGGTATCGCGGCAGGTGTCGGCACTGGAGGCGCATCTGAACACGCGGCTGCTGCACCGCTCGACCAGCGCGCTGGCGGTCACGGCCGAGGGCGAGCAGATGATCCCGATGGCCCGCAAGGTCGTCGATGCGGTGGATGCATTGGGGGAGGCGACCTGCGGCGATGGCGGGACGGTGTCCGGCAAGGTGCGGATGAGCCTGCCGGCGCCGCTCGGCATCTATATGAGCGACCGGCTGCCACGGTTGCTGCAGAGCCATCCGGCGATGACGGTGGAACTGATTTTTCGCGAGGAGCCGTCTGATCTGGTCGGCGAAGGGATCGATCTCGAGGTGCGTCTCGGCGCGGTCTCCGATGGCAGCCTGATCTGTCGGCGGATCGGCTGGACCACCGCCTTTCTCGTCGCCGCGCCCTCCTATCTGGAGATGCGCGGTGCGCCGGAAACACCCGACGCGATCTGTTCGCACGAGTGCGTGTGCTACAGCCGCGCCGGCGAAAGCCGGATCTGGGCCTTCTCCAACGGCGCCGAAGAAACGCAGGTGCGGATATCGCCGCGGCTGACGGCCAACAATTCGGTGGCCGTCCATCGCGCCGTGCTCGCCGGCAGCGGCCTTGCCGTTCTGTCACATATTTTGGTGGGGGCCGACGTCGAGGCTGGCAGGCTGGTGAAGTTGATGCCGGCGTTCCCGCCATCGCGGCTGCCGATTAACGTGGTCTATCCCTCGCGTCGGAACATTCCGCTACGGGTGCGCACCGTGCTCGATTTTCTCGTCGATGCGGTGCATCAGGACGCCGAGATGGCATCGGCTTCCTGAAGAGAGAGTCTGCGGTTTGGCGTTACTTGGCCGAAACCTCGGCTGCCGGCTTAACCGTCGGCAGGCTGTAGTCGTCGACGCGGCCGGCCGGTGGCTTGGCCATCTCGCCGTCCTGCACCAGTCTGTCGCGCGGCGACTTGCCAGAGCTCGCTGGGCCTGCACTGACCGGCTGGATAGTGCCGCCGAGAAGGGCGGTTCCGCCGTCGAGGTTGGGATCGGAGAGGCTGATCGGGTCGGTGTGGTCTGCCGGGTTGGACGACAGGCCGATCGGTGGCGCGGTGGTGGTGTCGAGGCGCACCAGATCGGGGCTTGCCTGCGTGCCGAGAATGCGGCGGGCGGGCTTTTCGACGTAGAACGCCATCTTGCGGCGGCCGGCCTCGGTCATGTTGATGCCGTCGGAGGTGCGCAGGCGTACTTGCTGGCCGTTGATGTCGGAACCGGTGACGATGAAATCGCCGCCTTCGCTGACGAAGCCATCCCAGATATCGACGAACTCGCCGCCCATCGACTCCACCTGCTTGCGATAGACCTGGTTCATCTGCACGGCATCCGCCATCATCGACGGCGAATCGAAGGCCGGAAGGCCGACCCAGAGAAGCGGGATCTTTCTTGACGTGACGTCCTTGGCGAAGGCGAGTACGCGGCGCTGATACTCGGCGTACCAGCCATCAGTGCGGAACTTCTCCTTGCCGACGTCGGTGACCATCTGCTGGCGGTCGTTGGCGCCCAGCATCACGACCACCATGGCGGGCTTGGCCTCGTCCATGAACTTTGTCAGTTGCGCCGGCCAGTTGTAGTAGTCGTCGCGCACCAGGCCGGAGGCGACATTGCTGTGGGTCTCGATCAGGATACCCGGCGAATCCTGGAAGGCCGCATCCATGCCGACGCCGAGGCCACCGGCAAGGAAATCGCCGACCACGAGGATCTTCTGGGCGTTGTCGAGCTTCTGGACGACCTTTTCTTCCGGGGCCGCGACCGGGGCAGGGCGGGGCGCCGAGACCGCGGCCTTCGGTGGCGCCTTCTTCTTTTTCTGCGGGATGGCGCGTGGCGGTGCGTATCCGTCCGGAACCTGCGGTGCCTCGTCGATGTAGCGGCGGCCAGTGAAGAAATCGAGAATGGAGCGGCGCTGGTAATAGCGTTCCTGCGCCTCGGCTACCGGAACCGGCGGCAGGATGCCCGATGAAAACACCAGCGCGGCGGCGCCGAAAGCGCCCCAGCGGGCCATCGTTCTGTTTACTCGTTTACGCATTGTCAGCCGCCTCGCATCGGCGCCTATTTTCTCATGGAGCGGAACCTCAGTCCACACCCCATGGCGCAATGCGCGTGTTTTTGATCGCTCGGCTTGCGTCCACTTACCTGCGCAGCGCGTTCAGCAGCGGCAGCGAAGGTTCGCCGTCCGCCTGCATGCCGATGCGTCCCTGCACGGCTGCAATCGCCGCCTTCGAACCACTGCCGAAATTGCCGTCGACTTCGCCATCATAATAGCCGAGTGCCTTCAGGCGGGTCTGCAGCTCGAACTTTTCCTTGACGTCGAGCGTACCATCAGGACGCGGCCAGCGCTGTTTCATGCCGCCATAGCCGGCAATCTCGTCGGCGAGCAGGCCAACAGCGATGGCATAGCTGTCGGAGGAATTGTACTTCTTGATGGTGAAGAAGTTGGCGGTCATCAGGAAGCCGGGACCGTCGTTGCCGGCCGGCATTTTCAACACGGCCTTGTCGCCGCCATTCTTGAAGCCGTTGCCGCCGGGGCGCTTGAGGCCAAGCGCCGACCACTGCGACAGCGTCAGCGTCTTGCCGACCTGCTTCATGGCACTTGATGGAACCTGCACTTCGTAGCCCCAGGTCTTGCCGGTATCCCAGCCGTTCTTTGCCAGCAGATTGGCGGAGGTCGCCAGCGCATCGGGAACCGAGTTCCAGATGTCGCGGTGGCCGTTGCCGTCGGCGTCGACCGCATAGAGGAGATAGCTGGTCGGGATGAACTGGGTGTGGCCCATGGCGCCGGCCCAGGAGCCGGTCATGCCGTCGGGCGAGATGTCGCCGTTCTGCAAGATTTTCAGGGCGGCAATCAGCTGTTTCTGCGCGAACTTGGCGCGTTTCTGGTCGGCGTAGGCAAGCGTTGCCAGCGCGCGCGGGACGTAATGCAGCCGGTCGTCCTTCTCGAGAATCGCCCCGTAATTCGATTCCATCGACCAGATCGCCAGCAGAATCGTCTTGTCGACACCGAAATTCCGCTCGATCCAATTCAACGTGGACGCGTGTTTCACCATCATTTTCCGACCGATTTGCACGGTATACGGATTTACACGGGAATCGACATAGTCCCAGATTTTCGTTGTAAATTCAGGCTGATAGGCCGCTTTTTCGAGCACCGTCGGGTCAGGATCGCTGACGCCGGAGAAGGCTTTGCGGTACGTTGCCTTGCTGATGCCATTTTGAGCGGCTGTTTGGTAAAAGTCCGCGATCCACTTCTGGAACCGCTGGTCGGCTTTCGCGTTTATGGGAGCCAGACTGGCGGACGCGGTCATGATGAATGCGAGAGCAAGACCACGAAGGGAGTATTTGTGATTTTGAGTCATCGGCGGTCATCCGTCCATTCGTTTCAGGCACAGCAGAGCGCGAAATTACCGCTCGGACCTGAGACTACCCGAACGGAGTCAACAAATTCTTTACCATGACAAACGAACGCAGTCACCATTTGCAAATCCGTAGCAAATCTCATCTAATCCAATCAAAATTGCGTTATATTTCAAGCGGTAGAATCATCGCAGGAGGCCTGTGTGGCAGAGCATAAAAAAGTTCGCAAAGCTGTATTCCCGGTCGCCGGTCTCGGCACGCGCTTTCTTCCGGCCACGAAGGCCGTACCGAAGGAAATGCTGACCGTGGTCGACAAGCCGATCATTCAGTATGTGGTCGACGAAGCGCTGGAAGCCGGCATCGAACACTTCGTCTTCGTGACCGGTCGTAACAAGCACATCATCGAAGACTATTTCGACATTCACTTCGAACTCGAGCAGACGCTGCGCGAGCGCAGCAAGAATGCCGAGATCACGCTTCTGGCCGGCCAGCTTCCCAAGGCCGGCACGGTCAGCTTCACGCGCCAGCAGGAGCCGCTCGGTCTCGGACACGCCGTATGGTGCGCCCGCGAGATCATCGGCGACGAGCCGTTCGCGCTGCTGCTTCCCGATATGATCATGAAGAGCGACACCAAGGGCTGCATGAAGGGGATGATCGACCTCTATGCCCAGAGCGGCGGCAACATTGTCGCAGTGGAAGAGTGCGCGCCTGATCAGGCTCACAAGTATGGCATCGTCGGCGTCGGTGACGCAATCGGCGATGGTTTCCACATCACCGGCATGGTCGAGAAGCCTGCGAAGGGCACTGCGCCTTCGAACTTCTTCATCAACGGCCGCTACATCCTGCAGCCGGAGGTGTTCAAGATCCTCGAAACGCAGGAACGCGGTGCCGGCAACGAAATCCAGCTCACCGACGGCATGCTGAAGCTGCTGAAGGATCAGGATTTTTCCGGCTACCACTTCAAGGGCACGACCTACGACTGCGGGGCCAAGGATGGATTCATCCTCGCCAACGTCGCCTTCGCGCTCGAGCGTGCGGACATCCGCCCAACCGTGATCGACGGCTTCAAGGAACTGCTGAAGGGCCTCTGATTTCAACCGGAGGGAGGACCGGCAAGCGGTCTTTCCTCCTCGCTATCGCTTTAGCTTGAGACCGACGCCGGCTCGCCATTGCTGCGAGTCGGCGCCGACTTTTCTGGACGTCAGTTCGTAGCCGATGGTGCTCGTCAGATCGAGATAGCGGTTGATGTTCCAGGTCAGACCGGCGCTGGTCGTGTAGACCGTTTCGTCGCTGGTCGGGCTATCCGACGGATAGTCGCGCAAGGTTATCCCACCCAGAAACGTGCCGACCAGATTGTCGCGCAGCTGATGCGTCACGGTCGTGGTCATTGCGCGTGAGATATAGCCCGCTTCGCCGGCCGTCGTGGACGGCTGAATGTTTGTCTGCAGACCGAAATCTATATCCGTGCCCCGGAGCGGCGACCAGCGGACGCTGGCATCGACGACGGCTGCGTCGATATCGGACAGCCGGCTGTCGTCGAAGCGCGCGATCTCGTAGCCGAGGCCGACTTCGCCCCGCAGCTTCTCGCCCAGATCGACCTCGACGCCGCCCTTGGCGCCGTAGGAATTGCCGGAGCGGCTATAGCCCTGGCTGTCTGTCGTCTCGTCATAGATGGTCTTGCCGACATTGGCTTCGATGAAAGGGATCAGAACCGGCGACAGCTCGTAGCCGACGCGCCCGCGCAGTGTGCCTGATGTCTGGTTGCGGTCGCTGAGAGAAACGGTGGTACCGTCAGACAGCGTCGCGTCGGAATAGATGCTGCGCGTCAGCTCGATGCCGGTGCTGCCGCGCAATATGCCGAAGTCGCGCTCGATGGCGGCGCCGAGATTGAACTCCTGCACGGCCGATTGCTGGTCGGCGTTCTGGATCGCGTTCGGGTCGTCGGTGTCCTGGCGGTAATAGTGGTAGCCGCCGGTCAGGTGGGCGGTGGTCTCTTCCGGCAGATCCAGCCTGAGGTCGCCGTCGATCTTGAAGTCCGGCTGTTCCTCGCCTTCGCCGCTGATGTTCCGCTGCCAGGCGCCCTCGCTGGTGATCAGCAGCTGATGCAGGCCCCAGTCGGAGGTCAGCGTGGTTTTCATGTCCGTTTCGAGAAAGGCGCGTGTCTCCTTGGTGCCGCCATCCTTCTGCGTCTCGGTGTTGATGCTCTGGCTGACGGTCGGGCGCAGCACGAAGGTGCCGATGCGTATGCCCGGTGTCTCCTCGGTGGAGATATAGCTGTCCGGCTTGCGCGGCCGGCGCTCGTCGAGCGGTGCCTCGCGGGTGTTCAGCCGCATCATGTCCTCGTCGAGGATCGAGCCGGTGGTCTCGTCGCCAGGCTGGTCGCCGTTGCTGGCCTTTCGGGCGGTATCGGTGGTCGCTGTAGCCTCATCGGCTGAGGTGGCGGTGCTCGGCACTGAGGTGCCGTCATCGCTCTCGTCGCCGGTCGAATCAGGCGTGGCGAGGTAGGCGGATTGCGCGGCACGATTGATGGAGGTCGATGGCGATGCCGACGTCGATGTTTGGGTCTGCGTCGATTGCGCTAATGCCGGGGATGCCCCGAAAACGCTGCCGGCCAGCGCCATGGACACGGCAAAGCCGACCGCGCGGAGCGGTGTCAGGCTGCTCGTATATGTCCAGTGGTTCATGTATCGGCGCTCGGCATGCTTCGAAGTGGTTACCCGAAGGTAAAGCCTCGTGGTTAAGCATTCGTTGCCAAGGCACCGGATAGACGTCCATCAGCAGCCGGTGGACAGGATGCGAGAAAGCGGCTAACGGATTGCCATGATCAAGAGAGCGGTAAATCTCATCGAGAACGGCGTGCTCGAGTCGGCCAAGCGGACGCTCGGGACCGAAAGACGGGCGATGGAATCCCTGGAACGGGCTTTCGACGCCGATCTGGCCGGACCATTCCTGCAGGCAGTCGAGCTGATCGGCGAATTGTCGGGACGGGTGATCGTCACCGGCGTCGGCAAGAGCGGCCACATCGGCGTCAAGATCGCCGCGACGCTGGCCTCCACCGGAACGCCCGCCTTCTTCATGCACGCCGCCGAAGCCAATCACGGCGATCTCGGCATGGTCGGTCGCGGCGATGCCGTGCTGGCGCTATCGAAGGGCGGCGAGAGCGTTGAGCTTCGCAACATCATCGCCTATACCCGCCGCTTCTCCATTCCGCTGATCGCCATGACCTGCTCGCCCACCTCGTCGCTGGGCAAGGCGTCGGACGTCGTGCTGCTGATGCCGAACGAGGAGGAGGCCTGCCCGCACGGGCTGGCACCGACCACCTCGACGCTGATGCAGCTTGCGATGGGCGATGCGCTGGCGATTTCGCTGCTGGAGGCACGCGGCTTCACGGCGCGCGATTTCCACGTGTTCCATCCGGGCGGCAAGCTCGGCGCCGTGCTCAGCCACGTCGCCGATGTCATGCACACCGGCGAACGGGTACCGCTGGTCGTGAAGGGCACGCCGCTGCCCGAGGCAATCTCGATCCTGTCGCGCAAGCATTTCGGCTGCGTCGGCATTCTCGACGAGGACGGACGGCTTTGCGGCATCGTCACCGAAGGCGACATGGCGCGCAATCTGACGCGCAACCTGTCGGAACTCATCGTCGATGACATCATGACCCGGTCGCCGAAGACGGTGAAGGCCAATGTGCTGGCAACGGCTGCGCTGGCCTTGCTCGACAAGCACAGCATCGGCGCGCTGATCGTCGTCGATGACGACAATCGCCCGGTCGGCCTCATCCACTTCCACGATCTGCTGAGAATCGGCGTCGCCTGATCCCAATTCGATCAGCGCAGGCTGATCCGATCAGGCCTGCTCGACCGTCAGGTCGCGGCCGTTGCTCGCAATCACCTTCACCCTTGCGCCGACCGGCAGGTCCGGGCCGGTGACCTTCCACTGCGTATCGTCGAGTTTGATACGGCCGTGGCCTTCGGTAATCGGCTCGGCCAGCGTGGCGGTTCGGCCGACGAGGCTGGCGCCGCGCTGGTTGAGGAAGGGTTCGTCGGTCTCACCATGATCACGGGTGATCTTGCGGCCGATGAAGGTGGCGGCGACCGCAAAGGCGGCGAACAGGATCGCCTGCAGCTGCCAGACCCAGAAGGCGGCATCCCAGAAGAGCAGGGACAGGGCGCCGACGGCGATCGCCGCCAGACCGATCCAGACGAGGAAGAAGCCGGGCACCAGCATCTCGGCGGCGAGCAGCACGAGGCCGATCACCCACCAGCTCCAGGGCCCCAGCTCCGATGTGACGGCTGACAGCATGGATCAGCGCTCCGAATTCGGATTGAACGGGTTGACCTGCGGCGTCGTGCGCGGCGCAGAGACCTGGCGTGGTGCCGGCGGGGCCGGGGACACGGGCGGATTGCCGCCGTCGCCGAAGACTTCACGGGCGATGGCGCCGATGCCGCTCAGCGAGCCGAGGATGGCGGAGGCCTCGATCGGCATCAGCACGACCTTGGAATTGCTGGCCGAGCCGATCGCCGTCAGCGCCTCGGTGTATTTCTGCGCCACGAAGTAGTTGATCGCCTGCACGTCGCCGGCGGCGATCGCTTCCGACACCATCTTCGTCGCCTTGGCTTCAGCCTCGGCCAGACGCTCGCGGGCTTCGGCGTTGCGGAAGGCGGCCTCGCGCTGGCCTTCGGCCTGCAGGATCGCCGACTGCTTGGCGCCTTCGGCGCGCAGGATCTGGGCGTTTCTGGAGCCTTCGGCCTCGAGAACCTGGGCGCGCTTTTCGCGCTCAGCCTTCATCTGGCGGGCCATGGCGTCGACGAGATCGCGCGGCGGCTGGATGTCCTTGATCTCGACGCGGGTCACCTTGATCCCCCAGGGCTGGACGGCATCGTCGACCACGCGCAGCAGGCGATCGTTGATCGCGTCGCGGTTGGAGAGCAGCTCGTCGAGGTCCATCGAGCCCATGACCGAACGGATGTTGGTCATCGTCAGGTTGAGGATGGCATTCTCAAGGTTGGAGACCTGGTAGGCCGCCTGGGCGGCGTTGAGGATCTGGTAGAACGAGACGGCGTCGGCGGAGACCGAGGCGTTGTCCTTGGTGATGACTTCCTGGGTCGGTACGTTCAGCACCTGTTCCATGACATTCATGCGGGCGCCGACGCGCTCGATGAAGGGGGTGATGATGTTGAGGCCGGGTCCGAGCGTGCGGGTGTAGCGGCCGAAGCGCTCCACCGTGTACTGGTAGCCCTGCGGCACGGTCTTGATGCCGGCGAACAGCACCATGATGACGAGGACCACCAAGGCGATGACCACGATGTCGAAGCCGCCCAAAAGCATGAAATTCCTCCCCAAATCGAATCGAATGAGCACACCTTAGCCGAGACAATCCCGAAAGCCACGCTCTCAGGCTGCCGTGCCATGGTGTCACACCTCAAATATGGGGTTCCGATTGGTTCTTCACAACGGGCGTCCTTTGGCCTAGAAGGCACGCCGTATCCGGTCGCAGCCCACCCGGTCAAAACAAGGGATCTCAATCATGAAGACTATCGTCATCTGCTCCGGCGGATTGGACTCCGTTTCGCTTGCCCACAGAGTGGCGGCCGAACAAACCCTCATCGGCCTGCTCTCCTTCGATTACGGCCAGCGTCACCGCAAGGAACTCGACTATGCCGCTGCCTGCGCGATGAGGCTCGGCGTGCCGCACCAGATCATCGACATCAGGCCGATCGGCAGCCATCTCACCGGCTCGGCGCTGACCGACGACATCGACGTGCCCGACGGCCACTACGCCGAGGAGACCATGAAATCGACCGTGGTGCCGAACCGCAACGCCATTATGCTCGCCATTGCCTTCGGGCTTGCTGCCGCGCAAAAGGCGGATGCGGTGGCCGTTGCCGTGCATGGCGGCGACCACTTCATCTACCCGGATTGCCGGCCAGGCTTCATCGATGCCTTCCAGACGATGCAGGACGCGGCGCTCGACGGCTATGCCAGCGTCAGGCTGCAAGCGCCTTACGTCAACGTCAGCAAGGCGGATATTGTCACCGACGGAGCGAAGCACGGGGCACCGTTTGCCGAGACGTGGTCCTGCTACAAGGGCGGGCTGCGCCATTGCGGGCGCTGCGGCACCTGCGTGGAGCGGCGCGAGGCGTTTCATCTGGCCGGTGTCACGGATCCGACCGAATACGACGACGCTGATTTCTGGAAGGCGGCGACGTCAGGCTTTTCGGCCACGGAGGTCTGAGCCGTGTTCCGCATTACCAAGGAGTTCCACTTTTCCGCCTCGCACCAGTTGTCGCATCTGCCGGCCGATCATCAGTGCGCGCGGCTGCATGGGCACAACTATATCGTCGTCGTCGAGCTGGCGTCGGCCGAACTCAACGATGACGGCTTTGTGCGCGATTATCACGAGCTTCAGCCGCTGAAGCGCTATATCGACGACCGCTTCGACCATCGGCATCTGAACGAGGTGCTGGGGCATGAACGGGTAACGTCGGAATATCTCGCGAAGCATTTCTACGACTGGTGCAAGGCGATCCTGCCGGAGACGTCGGCCGTGAAGGTCAGCGAGACTCCGAAGACATGGGCGGAGTACCGGCCATGAGCGCGGCTCAGGAGAAGATCCGGATCAGCGAGATTTTCGGGCCGACCATCCAGGGCGAGGGCATGCTGATCGGCCAGCCAACGGTGTTCGTGCGCACCGGTGGGTGCGATTATCGTTGTTCATGGTGCGACACGCTGCATGCTGTCGACAGCGAGTATCGCGCCCAGTGGAAGCCGATGACGGCACAGGCGATCTGGGAGGAAGTACGCGAACTCTCGGGCGGCAGCCCGCTGATGGTGTCGCTGTCGGGTGGCAATCCGGCCATCCAGCCGCTGAAGCCGCTGATCCGGCGCGGCAAGAACGACGGCTACCGCTTCGCGATCGAAACGCAGGGCAGCGTCGCCCGTGACTGGTTCGCCGATCTGGACGTGCTGGTGCTTTCGCCCAAGCCGCCGTCGAGCGGGATGGCCACGGACTGGGATGTGTTTGCCGACTGTCTCGAGGCGGCCGGGAAGGCGCCGAGCATTGCGCTCAAGTTCGTGATCTTCGATGATGCGGACTATGATTTCGCCAAAGAGACGTCACTGCGCTATCCGGAACTGCCCGTGTACCTGCAGCCGGGCAACCATACGCCGCCACCGCCTGACGATGACGATGCCCGCATCGATATCGACGGGATCATGGAGCGGATGCTTTGGCTGGTCGGCAAGGTGACTGAAGATCGCTGGTTCTCGGCACGGGTGCTGCCGCAGTTGCATGTGCTGTTGTGGGGGAACAAGCGGGGGGTGTGAGGGGCTGCGACAGGGGAGTTATACCGTGTGGCGCACCCCCCCTCTGCCCTGCCGGGCATCTCCCCCTCAAGGGGGGAGATCGCCTCGTGGCGAAGTTTACGCCAAACAATTGAGGTTGGAGCGAGCGGCTGCGCCCATCCGATCTCCCCCCTTGAGGGGGAGATGTCCGGCAGGACAGAGGGGGGTGTCCCCGCGCGCCGCAGCGATCGCTAATCGATTACACCCACCCCAGTAACTCTCGTCGCACCACCTTCTCCAACACCGCCATGCCATCATCGCTGTCGTTCAGGCACGGGATATGCGCGAACTTCTCGCCGCCGTTCTCATGGAACGAATGCGCCGCCTGCTCGGCAATCTCTTCCAGCGTCTCGAGACAATCCGAGACGAAGCCGGGGTTTAGCACCGCGATGCGCTTGACGCCGTCGCGGCCGAGCTGTTCCACCGTCTTGTCGGTATAGGGCTGCAGCCATTCCTCCGGGCCGAAGCGGGACTGGAAGGTGACCATGAACTCGTCCTTCGACAGGCCGAGCTTTTCGCGCAGAAGACGGCCGGTCTTCTGGCACTGACAGTAATAGGGGTCGCCCTTCTTGAAATAGGACATGGGGATGCCGTGGAAGGAGGCGATGATCTTTTCCGGCTTCCAGTCCAGCGTCGCCAGATGCGTGGTGATCGAGTTCGCCAGCGCCGTGATGTAGGCGTCGTCGTCGTGGTAATCGGGTACGGTGCGCAGCGCCGGCTGCCAGCGCATCTTCAGGAGGTGCTGGAAGGCCTTGTCGTTGACGGTCGCCGTGGTGGCCGCCGCGTATTGCGGATAGAGCGGGAAGAGCACGATGCGATCGCAGCCGTCGGCCTTCAGCGCATCGATGCGCGAGGCAATCGACGGCGTGCCGTAGCGCATCGCCCAGTCGACCTTCACGTTGGGCAGGTCCTTCAGGCGTTCGGCCATCAGTTCGGCCTGGCTGCGCGTGTAGGTGCGCAGATAGCTCTCGTTCTTGTCCTTGTTCCAGATCAGCTCATAGGCCTTGCCGACCTTGCCGGGGCGAGTGTTCAGGACGATGCCGAAAAGGATCGGATACCACTTCCAGGGCGACCATTCGATGACGCGCCTGTCGGTCAGGAACTCCTTGAGATAGCGGCGCATCGAGGTGTAGTCGGTGCCATCGGGCGTGCCGAGGTTGACGAGGAGCACGCCGACCTTGCCGAACTTCACATCAGGATGCTCCGCCGGGCGGTGCGCTGTTTCAACGGTCGTCATCTAAACCCCAATGCTTGTCGCGTCCAAGCGGTCATACGCAGCCCGGCTCCGATGGTTCACCCATATAGGAATAAAAGCCGATCCGGGGAACCCCGAACCGGCCTTTCTGCTTGGGACAAATCGTCTTAGTTCGATTTGCGATGTCTGCGTTTCGGCTGTCCAATTTCCCGTTATTTGGAGGGGATCTGCAGCTCCTTGCCGATCGTCAGGTGGCGCGGCGTCGGCTTGCCGTTGGCTTCCGAAATCTTCCGCCACAGCGTGCCGTCGCCGTAGAACTGCTTGGCGAGATCCCACAGCGTGTCGCCCGAAGCGATGACGTGGCTGGTCGGCGTATTCGGGGCCAGCGCCGGCGCCTCGGCGGCAGGCGCCGCCGCTGCAGGCGCTTCCGTGGTTGGGGCCGGAGCGGCAGGGCTCGCAGCCGGGGCTTTTGTTGCTGGTGCAACGGGTGTTGCTTGGGGAGCGGCCGGCGTTGTGGGTGCCGAAGGCGTTGCCGGTACAGTTGTTTCCGATGCCGTCGGCCCGGGCGTTGCGGCGGAGGCGGCGACCTCGGTCACGCGGCCATCGGTGTAGGGCTTGTACGGCGAGTGAGCCGCAACATAGTCGGCGGTGACGTCGGCGAGGTCGGGGCCGAAGTCGTAGGCGTTCTTGCCGGCGGTCGCGAAGATGGAGTAACCGTCGCCGCCTGCGCGCATGTAGTTGTTGGTGACCACGCCGTAGGTCTTGGCATTGTCGAGGGGAGCGAAAGTATCGCCGTCCTTGACGTCAACGGAGACGACGCGGCTGCCTGGTGGCTTGGACTTGTCGTAGCTGTATTTCATGCCCGCGACCTGCGGGAAGCGACCGGCGCCTTCTTCGATCTTGCCGAGGCCGTTCTCAAGCGCTGTGCGGATGTCGGCGCCGGTAAGCTGGAAGGTTGCCAGCGTGTTCTGGAACGGCAGCACGGTCACCACTTCGCCCTGGGTGACGTCGCCGCCGTCGATGGACGCCCGTAGGCCGCCGCCGTTCTGGATGGCGATCTGCATGCCCTGAGCCTTGCTGCGGTCGAGCATGGCATCGGCGACGAGATTGCCCATCGTGCATTCCCTGACGCGGCAGACTTCGCGGGCGCCCTCGATCGGGCCTTCCGACGAGCCGATCACCTTCTTGCGCAGGTCCTCGATCGGCTTGGCAAGTTCGGTGATGCGGTCCGTGATGGCTTCATCGGGTTTGAAGGAACTGTCGATCAGGATCGGATCGCCCTTGGCTTCCTTGACGACGCCGTTGTCATCGAAGGTGATGACCACGTCGCCGAGATACTTGCTGTAGGAGGCGGCGGTGACGACGGGAACCTTGTAGCCGCCGGGGTTATCGACCATCGTCGGATAGGGTCCCGCTGCCTTCGGGTCGGTGTTCGACAGCAGCGTGTGCGAGTGGCCGCCGACGACGACGTCGACATCGGGGATCTTGGCGATGTCGGATAGATCCCTGGTGTAGCCGACATGGGTCAGCGCAATGATCTTGTTGACGCCCTCGGCCTTCAGCCTGGCGGCTTCCTTGGTGATCGCAGCGACGTCGTCGGTGAACTTGATGTTCGGGCCGGGCGAGGCGAGCTCAGGCGTCTCGGTCGTCACGACACCGATGATGCCGATCTTCTGGCCGCCGATCTCGAGCACGACGGAGGGTTCGGGGTGCTTCTTGACTGTCGAGGCGTCGGCGAATTCGACATTGGCGGCGGTGACGGGGAAGGCCACCTTGTCCATGAACGGCGCCAGCGCCTTTTCGCCGTCGTCGAATTCATGGTTGCCGAGCGTCATGGCGTCGAACTTGATCGCGTTGACCATCTCGAGCTCGGCCGTGCCCTTGTAGGTCGAGTAGAACAGCGAGCCCTGGAAATTGTCGCCGGCGTTGAGTGTCAGGACATTCTGGCCCGAAAGTGCGGCGCGGCGCTGGTCGATCGCGGTCTTCAGGCGGGCGGCACCGCCGAAGCACTCGTTCTTGCCTTCCTCCTCGGCCGAGCAGGTGGAATCGAACTTGTTGATCGATTCAATGCGCGAATGGAAATCGTTGATGTGCAAAATATTGAGCTGGTAATCGGCAAAGGCGGCGCTGCTCGACAGCGCCAAGACGGACGCGGTCAGCAGACCGAATTGAAATGATTTCGTCATCCTGTTCTCCTGGTTCTCGAAGACGAAGCCCGAACCTGATACCGGTCCCCCGCGCTCCGCCGTCCCTACGCGATCAATGGTTTCATCAACCTTTAGTGGCCGCAAGAGAAAAACCTGTGACAGGGTGTGGGTATTCCAAGGGCGGGTAACAAAAAAAGCTCCCCGGGGAGGGAGCTTTTTATCGAGAGCTGTTGGGAGACCTATTGCAGGCTTACATATGCCGCGTCAGGCTGAACTGCGATCCGGCGTCGGAGGTGCAATTGAGCTGGCTCTGGGTAACCAGCGCGCAGTTGACCTTCGATTGCGTCTTGCGGACCAGCGAGGTCATGTTGATCTCGACCAGTGTCGGCGAGGTGCTGACGTAGGTGCCCGACGCCAGCATCTGGTTGGTGTCCGTCGTGCGCGTCGTGAAGGTCCCGGCCTGGAAAGTGGAGATGATGCCGTTCGGATCCGACCAAGAACCCTCCACGCCTGTCGCCTGCACCGGAGCGGCTGCAACGGGCATCGGGCGCGGTGACTGCGGCATGCAGGCCGAAAGGGCTGCCGAGGCGCCGGCGATCACGATGAGGGTTCTGAGTTTCATGAGATACTCCCGGAAGATCTGACCGAAAAGATACGTTTGGTTAACGAACACATGGCGCGGGTGGTCCGGGAAGGCAAGCCTTCGACGCAGCGCGACGGCATTTATACAGCAGGCGTTACAAAAATGCCCGCCTTGCGGCGGGCATCTTCGAACTCGCTTGGATCGTCGATCAGCGAACCAGGATGTTCTTGAACTGCCAAGGATCCTTGGTGTCGATGTCCTCGGGGAACAGACCCGGACGACCGTCCAGCGGGGTCCAGTCGGTGTAATGACCTTCGACCGGGCCGAGGTAGGGCAGCTGCACTTCGAGGCAGCGCTTGTAGTCGATCTCGTCGGCTTCGACGATGCCGGCCTTCGGGTTTTCGAGCGCGTAGACCATGCCGGCGAGAACGGCCGAGGTGACCTGCAGGCCAGTGGCGTTCTGGTACGGCGCGATGCGGCGGGTCTCTTCCAGCGACAGGCGCGAGCCGAACCAGTAGGCGTTCTTCTCGTGGCCGTAGAGCAGCACGCCGAGTTCGTCGACGCCGTCGACCAGCTCGTGCTCGTCGAGAACGTGATGAACCGGCTGCGCGGTGCCGCCGTTGCCGAACATCTCATGCAACGACAGAACGGCGTCGTTGGCGGGATGGTAGGCGTAGTGGCAGGTCGGGCGGAAGGTGACTTCGCCGTCCTTGTCGCGCACCGTGAAGTAATCGGCGATCGAGATGGACTCGTTGTGGGTAACGAGGAAGCCGTACTGCGGGCCAGGCGTCGGGCACCAGGTGCGAACGCGGGTGTTGGCGCCCGGCTGATCAAGGTAGATCGCAGCCTTGCAGCCCTTCTTGTGCTTCTTGGCGTTCTTCGGCATCCAGTTTTCGTGGGTGCCCCAGCCGAGTTCGGCCGGCTGCAGACCTTCGGAGATGAAGCCTTCGACCGACCAGGTGTTCCAGAAGACGTTGAGCGGCTTCGGGTTCTTGGTCAGCTGCGTGTCGCGCTCGGCAATGTGAACGCCCTTGACGCCGAGCTTCTTCATCAGCTTGGCCCAGCCTTCGCGGTCATGCTGATCCGGCTCGTCGAACTTCAGGCCGGTGTCGTTGGCGAGGTTGACCAGCGCCTGCTTGACGAACCAGGAGACCATGCCCGGGTTTGCGCCGCAGGTGGAAACGGCGGTGGTGCCGCCCGGGCTCTTCTTCTTCTCATGGCGAAGGGTTTCGCGCAGCGCATAGTTGGTGCGGTCGGAATTCTTCATGTTCTTGTCGAAATAGAAGCCGAGCCAAGGCTCGATGACGGTGTCGATATAGAGAACGTCAAGCTTGCGGCAGAGCTTCATCAGGTCGAGCGAGCCGGTGTCAACCGAGAGATTGACGCAGAAACCCTGGCCACCACCTTCGGTCAGAAGCGGCTTCAAGAGTTCCTTGTAGTTGTCCTTGGTCACGTATTCCTTGATGTGACGGACGCCGTGCTGCTTGAGGATCTCCATGTCGGAGGGTTCTTCGCGCGGATCGATGACGACCAGCCGGCTCTTGTCGAACTTGAAGTGGCGCTCGATCAGCGGCAGCGTGCCGCGGCCGATGGAGCCAAAGCCGATCATCACGATCGGGCCGGTAATTTCGGCATATACCGGGTGGGTCTGTTCCGTCATTCTCTTCTCCTGTGGAAGGCAGCGAAAGGCGATAGGCCTTTAAGAATTCATTTGAAATCGTGCAAATACTGCGAGGTGACCGGCTCTAATCATAAAATCACGTCACAATAAAGAGCGTTCGAGCCGGGAATGTAAATATCGGGTGAAGGATCAAGGTCTTGCAAGCGCGTGCAACTTTGCCGCAAGTGCCGCCTTCTGCAAAGTGAGTCCCTTGTAGGCCGTCTGGTGCTCGTCGAGATTTTCGAGCTGTGCGGCGAAGCTTGCCGCCAGCCTCGCCACCTCGGGATGATCGGCGATCGCGGCGATCGGATCGACATAGACACGGATGGTGAAGAGGATATCGCTGGAGACGGGCAGCTTGCGTAGCGTCTGGCGCTCGACGCGGGCGAAGCGTTCGTCGAGCGTGAAAGGCTCGTTCTCAGGCGGCCGGCGATGCTTGGAGACCGGAAGGAAGAGATCGTCGGTGCGATTGACCGACCAGTTCAGCCGTTCGACCGGCTGCGCCACCTGCAGATTGTCGAAGATGCGGGTGATCAGCGAGGCATTTCGGGTGCCTTCGCCGAAGCCCGGAACATCGGCATGGATCGCCTGCATCGACCGGCCGAATTTCTCCTGAAGCGACCAGGAGGAGGGGAAGGCGACGAAGCCGGCGACGAGATGCCAGCCGTCGGGCTTGCGGCGCATGAGAACGAGGTCGTCCTGGATCATCAGGCCGGCGCGCAGCAGCGGCGGGAGATCGTCGTCCACGGCCGAGGGACAGAGTGCCGGATGGCGTTCGGCGAGATGGGCGTGCAGCAACTCGAGCGCTTCCTGCTGGGCATGCTCCGTCCCGTCTTCCGCCACGAAGACCGCGTTGCGGTGCGTCGCGATCAGCCGCCGCTTCTCGTCGAGATAGCGCGCCCAGTCGGCATCCGGCTCGATCCAGCGGGCGGGATCGAGCGGCATCAGCCCGATGGTGAAGGGCTTGGCCGAGCCGTCATAGGGTGTGTAAACAGGGAACGTCATTGTGCAGCCTAACCCGCCGGCGTTCCCTGATGGAAGACCATGCGCCAGCGGTTGTCAGGATCGCGGCGCCAGATGGAGCTTCGCAGCGCGCGGGCCGGCGAGGCGCCGGGTGCCGAGCGCTCGGAGCGGTAGGTGGCCAGCACAACGTTGGCTGCGAGCGGCCGGATACCAAAGTTGGTCATCGTTCTGGTCGTGCCGTCCGCCGGTTCCTCGAGCAGGGCGGCGATGATCGCATCAAAGGTGTAGAGGCGGCCGGAGCTGCCGATCTCGTGGAAATCGGGCGAGAGCAAGGTTTCCAACGTCGTGCGCGTGTTGCGAACCGTCTGGTCGAGCAGTTGTTCTTCCAGCGACCGGATATGCGCGCGCAGATCGTCGGTGTCATCGGCCATCGGTTCAGTCCTTCAAGCGCTCCAGGCCTTCATTGGCCGTGGTGATCGCGACTTCGGTGATATCGTATTCGCAGATGCCGTGGATGGTGAAGGGGTCGGCTGCGACATAGGCTTCGATCGCGGCGCGATCGCCCAGGGAAAGGATGACGCCGCCGGTGCGCGGCACCTTGCGGCCGGAGGCGAGGAACCAGCCCTTGGCATAGCCTTCCTTCACCCAGGCCATGTGTGGCTCCATATGCTTGTCGGCCTCTTCACTGGGCTTCACATAGGTGAGGGAGAGGATGAACATCGGGGATTTCCTTGCAGGCTGTTTCGTTTCGATACATGTGCAACGGCAAAGCGGCCCGGTCCATCCATAATCTTTTCAGACTTCCGCTCCAAACTGCGAATCATTGTTATTCCAGCGCCCCGGGACCATCGGATGACCCAGATATCGGAGCGGCTTGCGGAGTTGCAGGAGGAGAGTGCCGTGCTGATCGCGCTTTACGATCAGGACGACCGGCTGCGGTATGCAAACGCGGCGTTTCGCTCCACCTTCGCGCTCGAGCCTGACGAATGCCCTTTCTGGGCTGAATTGATGCGCCGCAACACCAAGGCGTGCAAGGGCACGATCATTCGCGCCGCCGATTTCGAGACGTGGCTTGTCTCGGCGCAGTCGCGGCGCGGCAAGCTGCCGTTCCGCGCCTTCGAGACAGACGTCGTCGACGGCCGCTGGCTGTGGATGACGGAAACCGTCCAGAAGGATGGCTGGATGCTGTGCGTCGCCAGCGACATCACCCATCTGAAGGCCAGTGAGCGCGATGTCAGGCAGGACCGCGACTTCGCGCTGAAGGCGTCGCAGACCGACGAGTTGACGAGCATCTCCAACCGCCGCTTCATGATGGCGGCGCTGGAGAGCCTGGTAAAACGGCAAGCCTCGGCGGAGGCCGCGAGCGGCTGCATCTGCATCATCGATCTCGATTTCTTCAAGCGGATCAACGATCTCTACGGACACCAGACCGGCGACGACGTGCTGGTCGATTTTGCCCGGCGGGTGCATCCGCTGGTGCGGCGGCGTGACAGCTTTGGGCGGATCGGCGGCGAGGAGTTCATGCTGATCCTGCCGGACACGTCGCTGACGCAGGGGGCGATGATCATCGACCGGGTGCTGACGACGGTGCGCGGCGCCCGGCCGATCCGCAACGCGCCGGCGTTCTCCTACACCTGCTCGGCGGGCCTGGCCGAACTGCATGCCGGCGAGACGGCTCGCGAGATTTATGCGCGGGCCGACGAGGCGCTCTATCACGCCAAGCAGAGCGGGCGGGATCGGTTGCGGATCGTGGCTTAGGGTTTCGCTGTTGTCAGCGATGGGTGAGGCTCTGGCTAGAAAATGAGCCTCGTGGCGATCAGGCCGCGCAGCGAATTGCCGACGTAGAGGCGCCCTGTCTTCACATCATCAAGTGTGATCCGGCCGACGCGGGCCTTGCGCTGGCAGATCAGTTCGGTCCGCAGGACACCGGCGAGCAGGCCGCAGGATATCGGCGGGGTGCGCAGGACGCCGGAGCCGTCGTCGAGGAAGACGGAGGTGATGGTGCCCTCGCAGACCTCGCTGCGTTCGTTGAGCATGATGACCTCGTCGGCTTCGGACGCCTGATGTTCGGCACGGGCAGTGTCATAGACCCCACGGCGGGTGGTCTTGATGCGCAGCAGCTTGTCGGTGGAGTCGAGGCGTGTGTTTGCGACACGCACGGTCCAGATGGTATCCGGCGGCAGCGGCGTGAAGGGCGCGGTGGTGACGGCGGTGTGGCCGTGTTGGTCAAAGGTGAGGCGGACGCGCTGGGCGGTGGCCGTTCCGGCGACGGCGTCGCGGAGCTTGGCCGCTGCGTCTATGGGCTTCGGAAAACCGATGCGGCCGGCGGAGCGGGAGAGGCGGGCGAGATGCAGGCGGAGGCGGATGAAGCCGGCGTCGGGATCGTATCGCAGGGTTTCGATCAGCGAGAATTCGGTCATGTGGCCGGCCTTCCGGTTCCGGCGATCGGCTGGTCGCCGATGGCGAAGCGGGCCTTGAGCAGGCATTCCTCGTATTCGGCCTCAGCCGTGGAATCGAAGACGATGCCGCCGCCGACGTTGAAGACCGCCCTGCCGTCGGTAAACAGGCTCACGGTGCGGATGGCGACGGAAAAACGCATGGCGCCCGATGGCGCGATCATGCCGATGGCGCCGCAATAGGCATCCCGCGGGCCGTCTTCCAGCCCGTGCAGGATGGTCATGGCGCTGAGCTTCGGGGCGCCGGTGATGGAGCCGCAGGGGAAGAGCGCGGCGAAGATGTCGCGTATGGTCAGGCCTGGCAGCAGCTTGGCCTGCACGTGGCTGACCATCTGGTGGACGGTCGGGTAGGTCTCGATGTCGAAGAGTTTTGGAACGTCGAGCGTGCCAACCTCTGTGATGCGCGAGATGTCGTTGCGCAGGAGATCGACGATCATGCGGTTTTCGGCCTGCGTCTTGATGTCGTCGCGCATGGCGGCAATGATCGCGGCGTCCTCTGCGGGCGAATTGCCGCGCCGGGCCGTGCCCTTCATCGGATGCGTCTCGATCCAGCCAGCCTCGTCGGTGCGGAAGAACAGTTCGGGCGAGCGCGACAGGATGATCGGTCCGCCGAGATCGATCAGTGCGCCGTATTTCACCGGCTGACGTGAAATGAGTGACCAGAAGGCGGCGCGTGGGTCGCCCGACCAGCGCGCCTCGATCGGCATCGTCAGGTTGGCCTGGTAGCAATTGCCCTGGCGCAGGTGCTGGTGCAGGCGGTCGAAGCGGTCGCTGTAGGTGTCGAAGTCCCAGGCGGCTTTCGGGGCGTTGAGGAATTCCTCGTTCTCGAGGCGTTGGGCGGGCTGCGCCAGCGGGTGAGAGTCGGGCTGCGGGGCGTCGAAGATGCCGAAGCAGAGGAGGGGTGTCTCGCGGTTTTCAGCGGCGAAGGGGGCGAGCTTGTCTTCGAAGACATGGCCGGCCTCGTAGGCCATGTAGCCCGCCAGCCACTTGCCGGATGCCCTGGCCGCTTCCATGCGGGCGAGGCCGGCGAAGACCTCGGCGCGGGTGTGGGCGACGATGATGTCCGACGGGTCGGCAAAGAGCATGACCTGGCTGGTGGTGTCGTCGCGGAAGAGGATGTGGGGCGCGGACATCAGCTTGATATGCCCTGTCCAATTAGGGAGCGTTTTGGTCGGCGACCTTCGCTCCACCCTCCCTCATTCCTGTGCTTGTCACAGGGATCCAGCATGCCCAAGTCCTTGGGCATGGGAGATGCAGTACGGCAAAGGAAGAGTCCTCTCACGGCGCGGACGCGCCGTGGCTTGATTCCTGTGACATCGCCCGAGCGAAGCTTGGGCACAGGAATGAGGGTGGGCGAGGGTGCGTGCGCATTCATTTCGTGACCTATCGATGAAGGGGGCGTTGCTGCACGCCCATCTTCACATCAGCCCTTATCTAGCGCTTCCAGCTCGTCGATCAGCCCCTCGATCATCGACAGACCCTTGCTCCAGAACGACGGATCGGTGGCATCCAGCCCGAAAGGCTTCAGCAGTTCGGAGTGATGCTTGGTGCCACCGGCCTTCAGAAGCTCGAAATACTTGTCCTGGAAGCCTTGATCGGCGTTCTGATAGACGGCGTAAAGCGAGTTCACCAGGCAGTCGCCGAACGCATAGGCGTAGACGTAGAACGGCGAGTGGATGAAATGGGGGATATAGGTCCAATAGGTCTCGTAGCCTTCCGAGATCTTGATCGCCGGGCCGAGGCTCTCTTCCTGCACCGACAGCCACAGTTCGCCGATCTGCTCGGCTGTCAGCTCTCCCTCCTTGCGGGCGGTGTGAACCTTGCGCTCGAATTCGTAGAAGGCGATCTGGCGGACCACCGTGTTGATCATGTCCTCGACCTTCTGGGCGAGCATCGCCTTGCGCTCGCGCTTGTCCTTCGTCTTGTCGAGCAGGGCACGGAAGGTCAGCATTTCGCCGAAGACGGAGGCGGTTTCGGCGAGCGTCAACGGCGTCTGGCACATCAGTGCACCCTGACCGCCGGCCAGAACCTGGTGGACGCCGTGGCCGAGCTCGTGGGCGAGCGTCATCACGTCGCGCGGCTTGCCGAGATAATTGACGAGCACGTAGGGGTGGGCCGAGGGAACCGTCGGGTGCGCGAAAGCGCCCGGAGCCTTGCCGGGGCGGACGGGGGCGTCGATCCACTCCTCGTCGAAGAAACGCCTGGCGATATCGGCCATCTCGGGGGCGAAGCCGGCATAGGCCGACAACACGGTGTCTCTGGCTTCGGTCCAGGAGATGACGGCATTGGAGGTTTCCGGCAGCGGCGCGTTGCGGTCCCAGAACTGCATCTGTTCCATACCGAGCCACTTCGCCTTCATCTTGTAATAGCGATGCGACAGCCTGGGGTAGGCGTCCTTGACGGCTGCGGCCAGCGCATCGACCACGTCGCGCTCGACGCGGTTGGCCAGATGCCTGGAATCGGCGATGTCCTCGAAGCCGCGCCAGCGGTCGGAGATATCCTTGTCCTTGGCGAGCGTGTTGGTAATCAGCGTGAAGACGCGCAGATTGTCCTTGAAGGTCTTGGCCAGCGCCATTGCGCCCTTGTGGCGCACGTCGGGATCGCGATCCTGCAGCATGTTCAGCGTGACTTCGATCGACAGCTGCTCGCCGTCGACCTCGAAGCGCAGTTCGGCCATTGTCTCGTCGAACAGGCGGTTGAAGGCGGCGGCCGAGGTCATCGACTTTTCGAGGAACAGCTGCTCCAGTCTGTCGTCGAGCTGGTAGGGCTTGTCCTTGCGCAGGTCGACCAGCCAGGGGCGATAATGGCCGGCGACCGCGTCATTTTCCATGCAGGCGTCGATGACGGCATCGTCGATGCGGTTGAGCTCGAGGCCGAAGAACAGCAGGTGGCCGGAGAAATCGGTGATCTTCGCCTGCACGTCGCCGTAGAGCTTGCCGTTGGCGGGGCTCGACGTGTCGGAGAAATAGGTGAGGCCGGCAAATGAGCCGAGGCGGCCGATGATGTCGTCGAGCGCCTCATATTCCTTCAGCGCCTGGCCGATGCCGTCCGTGCCCTGCTTGGTGGCGGCGTCGGCAAGCTTGCCCTTCCATTTCTCCTCGAAGGCGAGCGACGCCTTGCCGGCCTTTTCCATGTCCGACTTGAAGGCGGCGGACGTCGCGGAAGGATAGAGGTCCTGCAGTTTCCAGATGGGAAGATCGCCGAGCCCGGATGCGGCCGCCGCGCCGGCGCCACTTGCGGAAAAGTTGCATTCTGGCCCGAAGAGCGTGTTTTTCATGAGCGGGATCCTCTTCCTATTTTACGACAGGTCTGACTGTCTATGCGCCCAAGGCCTTGGCATCAAGGGCTTTTCCGTTACCGGAAAGCTCCGTTTCGAGGCGGAATCGTGTTGGCCACAAACGTTAAAATGCAATTATTTCTCAAAACTGGATGTTCAAGCCTTCATGCGACATTGCGTCCAAGGTTTCGCATGAAGTGAGGCAGCAATGACCGGTTACAATGAGCTCAAGGGTGCAGCGCAGATACTCGTGGTCGAGGATGACCCGGTACAGCGCCGACTGCTGAAGAACGCCATCGAGCGTCACGGGCACGTCGTCCATCAGGCAGAGAATGGCCGGATCGGTCTGGAGATGGTGAAGAGAGCCAGTGGGCTCTATAACGTCATCGTCCTCGACCTGATGATGCCTGAAATGACAGGCCTCGAATTTCTCGAGGCGGTGCATGAATTCGGCACACAGATTCCCGTGATCGTGCAGACGGGGCAGGGTGGGATCGAGACGGTGGTGCAGGCAATGCGCGCCGGCGCCTTCGATTTCGTCGTCAAGCCGGTATCGCCGGAGCGGATCGCCAACTCGATCGCCAACGCGCTGAAGCTTGATCAGCGTGAGGTCAAGGCGCGTGCCGGTCGCCGGTCCCGCTCGGGCGCCGTCGGGTTCGACGATATCGTCTCGGCCAGCCCGGCGATGATCCGGGTGCTGGATCTCGCCCAGCGCGCCGCGCAGTCGAACATTCCCGTCGTGCTTGAAGGCGAGTCCGGCGTCGGCAAGGAACTGGTGGCCCGCGCCATCCAGTCCGGCAGCGATCGCTCCGGCAAGCCGTTCATCACGGTCAACTGTGGCGCCATTCCACACAATCTGGTCGAGAGCATCCTGTTCGGTCATGAGAAGGGCGCGTTTACCGGCGCGACCGAACGCCATGTCGGCAAGTTCATGGAAGCCGATGGCGGCACCATCTTCCTCGACGAGATCGGCGACCTGCCGCTTGACGTGCAGGTTAAGCTGCTGCGCGCCGTGCAGCAGGGCGAGATCGAGACTGTTGGCGCGCGCACTGCGCATAAGGTCAATGTCCGTCTCATCTCGGCGACCAACAAGGATTTGATTGAGGAGGTGAAGAACGGTCACTTCCGCGAGGACCTCTATTATCGCCTGAACGTGTTCCCGATCACCATTCCGGCGCTGCGCAAGCGCAAGGAAGACATTCCGCATCTGGTGCGGGTGTTCACCGAGCGCTTCTCGAGCGAGCAGAAGAACGGCAACCGGATGACGGTGAACGCGGGGACGATGGCCCTGCTCACCGCCTACGACTGGCCGGGGAACATCCGCCAGCTGGAAAACGCGATCTTCCGCGCCGTGGTGCTTGCCGACGGTCCGGAGCTGACGGAAGCCGACTTCCCGCAGATCGCGGCGCAGCTGCCCGAATATGACGTCGTCGATCATCTGGCGCTGGTCGCCGACAACACCACCAATGCGCGGCTGGGAGAAATCGCGGCGGCCGAGTTCGGTGTGTCGCAGACGGTGGCCGATCACGTCGTGGCGCGTATTCAAGACGGACCTGATAACGCGATCTCGAGCACCAACCCGGCCGGAGACGTGCGCAAGCTCGCCGATGTGGAGGAGGAGCTGATCCGATTCGCACTGAAGTTCTATCGTGGCCAGATGAGCCAGGTGGCTCGGAAATTGGGGATCGGACGCTCGACGCTTTACCGTAAGTTAAAGGATTATGGCATCGATCCCGACAACCCGCAGAAGGATGCTGCGTAACGGGTTTCAGTTAAGGTTCCGGCAATCATCTTTTGTTACCAGTTATAAACCACTTGTTAGTGAGCTGTTCACTCTATAAAGAAAAGGTTGAACATGTGTGGCATTTTTGCCATCGTGTGACCGCATTTAACAGTCAAGGGTCAGGTTGAGGGACTATCGGCTGTCTGACGGGGATTGAGTTTGCCGGATCTGAATTGGAACACGAAGCCTTCGCGCCCAACATGGCGCAATAGGTGCGCAGACCTTTGCGGAAAGGTGGCAAGGACGGCTATGGCCGCCCTTCTCGCAGTTGCAGTTTCGTCGCCTGTCCTGGTGAGCACGCCTTCGCAGGCGGCCGGCGAAACGCGGAGTCTCAAGCTTTACTTCATCCATACGGGCGAAAAGGCGGTCATTACCTACAAGCGTAATGGCAAGTACGACCCCCGTGGTCTCGAACAGATGAACCGCTTCCTTCGCGACTGGCGCAAGAACCAGCCGACGAAAATGGATCCGCGCCTGTTCGACCTGATCTGGGAAGTCTACCGCCAGAGTGGCTCCAAGGATTACATCAACGTGATCTGCGGCTTCCGCTCGCCCGGCACCAATGCCATGCTCAAGGGCCGCTCGCGCAATTCCGGCGTCGCCGAGAAGAGCCAGCACATGCTCGGCAAGGCGATGGATTTCTTCATTCCCGACGTGAAACTCGCAACCTTGCGCGGAATCGGCATGAAAATGCAGGTCGGCGGCGTTGGATTCTATCCGAAATCGGGCTCGCCCTTCGTTCACATGGATGTCGGCGGCGTTCGCGCCTGGCCGCGCATGAACCGCGACGAACTGGTGCGGCTGTTCCCGAACGGCAATACGATGCATATTCCGGCAGACGGCAAGCCGCTTCCCGGCTACGAGCAGGCGGTGGCCGACTACAAGCGTCGCGTCAGCTCCAGCTCGGTGCAGATGGCAAGCTCCGGTGCCTATACAGGCTCCGCCTCGTCGTCGGACGAGGAGCGCAAGAAGCCGAAGACCCTGTTTGCCGCGCTGTTTGGTGGCGGTGCGGATGAGGATGAGGACAACGCGGAAGACAGCACGCCAGCAGCCGCTGTCGCCGTTGCCAAGGCAACGCCGCCTAAGGCCGCCGAGATGCCGAATGCAGCCGACCCAAGTGAGGCCGTGCCTGCCGCAACAACGGAAGTCGCCAGCGTCAACGCGCCGATCCCACAGGTTCGTCCGGCATTCGCGCAACAGCCTGCCGGCAGTGAAATGGCCAGCGCTCTCGTCTCTCCGCAGTCAGGAAACGCGGCGCAGGATGCTCTGTCTGCTGTGACCGATCAGGGCCAGCAACATTTCGCCGATCTCAGCGCCTATAGCGTGCCTGTGCCTTCATTGCTCGGACAGCGTCGTTCTCCTGGCGATGCCGAAGTCGCCTCGGTCGATCCGGCTGCTGCGACGACGGGGGATCTCGCAGCGGTGCCGACACCGGCTGAACGTCCAGCTCTTGCCGAAAAGCTTCTGGCGGCGGCCAATGCCGATGCCGAAGCGAATGGTGATGTCGCAGATCAGCAGAACACGTTGTCTCCAGCTGTCGCCGACGCTCTCAACCAGCAGAACAACAGCCAGGTCGCAGCCAACCAGCCTAATGTATCGAGCGTCGAACAGGCTATAAACGCAGCGATGCCGCAGAGGGTTCCAGCGCCTAAGCCGCCAGTTCAGCTGGCAGCGCTTGCCCCTGCGACGAAGTCGGCCAGCTTCGGCGATGCCTTCGACGCGCCGAAGCCTGCAGCCGATGCCGGCGTCGCGCAGGGCCTGCCTTCCAAGGGCGGGCGTCCGACGAAGCATCTCGCCGCCGAGGCCGACGCAAGCCGCGCGACAGTGACGACCGAGCCAAAGCTGACGCAGAAGATCATCTCGCAGTGGGCGCTCAGCAATGCGCGCATGGAAATGGTGACCAAGCCGGTCAAGGCACCGCGTTTCGTCAGCCAGACGTTGCGAGCGCAGCCGAAGGCGGTCTACGCGGAAGGCTTCACCAAGACGGCTTCGATCGATACCGGTCGCTTCAGCGGCACGGCGGTCAACTTCATGGAAGTGCGCAAGTTCGACGCGAATTGAGCCGTCGAAACGTCGCGAAATCAGAACCGTCGGAGCGATCCGGCGGTTTTTTGTTGGTGCTGCCAGGCGATCGCCGAACCGTGTTCGGGCGCCGATGGCTGAGGGACGGGTGGGAACGGACATGAATATCGGATTTGTCGGAACCGGAACGATCACCGAGGCGATGGTGACGGGCATGCTTGGCTCGACGCTCGAGATTGGCAAGATCGTTGTTTCGCCGCGCAATGGCGAGATCGCCGCCCGCCTTGCGGCCGCGTCGGACCTCGTCCGGATCGCCGCCGACAATCAGGCCGTCGTCGATCAATCCGACATGGTGTTCCTCGCCATTCGTCCGCAGATTGCCGAGGAGGTGGTCAAGGCCTTGCGGTTTCGCCCCGGTCAATCGGTGGTCAGCGTCATTGCCGCGACAGATAGAGCCAAACTCGGGGCCTGGATCGACCAGCCCGTCGAGATCACTCAGGCGATCCCGCTGCCGTTCGTCGCCGATCGCGGTGGTGTCACCGCCATCCTGCCGCCAAACCCCGAGGTCGCAGCGATCTTTGCGGCGCTCGGCAGCGCGGTCGAATGCGAGACGCGTGAGGAATACGACCTGCTGGCGGCAGCCACCGCGCTGATGGGCAGCTATTTCGGCATTCTCGAGCGGACAACCGGCTGGCTGGCGCAGCAGGGCATGCCCGCCGACAAGGCGAGGGCCTTCGTGGCGCCGCTGTTTCTCAGTCTTGCCGAGACGGCCGTCCGGCATGGCGAGATGCCGCTGGAGGCTCTGCGGCAGGAGTTTTCGACCAAGGGCGGGCTGAACGAGCAGGTGTTCGAGGATTTCGACCGGAACGGCGGCACAACGGCGCTGACGGCGGCGCTCGACCGGGTGCTGGCGCGGATCAAGGGATAGGCGTTATCGTGCCATCCGATCGCTCTCAATGGCTGCCCGGGTTGTCGTTGGCCGTCGGGCGCAGTTCCGGCTCATCGAGCACGCGCACGCCGGTGTCTAGGACGCGGATCACCATCTCGTAGATGTTGAGCGCGCGTTTGCTCGATGGCATGCCCTGCTCGAGAATCGCCAGCGCCTGCCGCAGGCGATCGGAGAGTTCCTTGTCGGTGATGGTGTTCACACAAGTGCTCCGCGGGTTGTTGGCCGTGCGCGATAATCTACCGCGCATTGCACCGTGAAGCCACTATCCGATCGGAGGAGCCGTGACTGCCGTCTCAATCGGCGAGCGACATGACATGCTCTGCGATCGCCAGCGACGAGGTGAGGCCGGGGCTTTCGATGCCGTAGAGATGCACCATGCCGTGGATGCCATGCACCTGAGGTCCATGAATGGCGAAGTCGGCGGCGGGCTGGCCGGGGCCTGACAGTTTCGGGCGGATGCCGCTATAGGCCGGCTGCAGGCAGCCATCGGGCAGGCCCGGCCAGTAGCGCCGGATTTCGTCGTAGAAGCGTTCAGAGCGGTGGGCATCGACCTCGTAGCGGATGGTGTCGGTCCATTCGACGTCGGGTCCGAAGCGGATATTGCCGCCGAGATCCATGGTCAGATGAACGCCAAGACCGCCATCCTCCGGCACCGGATAGATCAGGCGTGAGAAGACATGGCGTGTCGGTGCGGAGAAATAATTGCCCTTCGCCATATGGAGCTTGGGCACGGTGGCATGATCGAAGCCATCGATCGCGTTGGCCAGCTTGTTGGCGGAGAGGCCGGCCGCATTGATGAAGCGGCGTGACGCCACGTCGTATTCCTCGCCGGTCGTCCGGTCGCGGGTGCGCAGCGTGAAGCGACCGTTCGCGGCGGTGCCCGCGATGATCTCGGTGTTTAAGGCGATAGCGGCGCCGGCCTCCTCGGCGTCGGCCTGCAGCGACAGCATCAGCGCGTGGCTGTCGATGATGCCTGTCGATGGCGAGACGAGGGCGGCCATGCAGGTCAGTGCCGGTTCGCGGGCCGTGGCTTCGGCGCCGGAGATCAGCACCAGATCGTCGGCGCCGCATTCGGCAGCCTTGTCACGGATCGCTTCGAGTTTATCGACCTGTGTTGCGCTGGTGGCGACGATAAACTTGCCGCACCTGGCATGCGGGATGCGCTTCTCCTCGGCGTAGCGATAAAGCCTGGCTTTCCCTTCTAGGCAGAAGCGTGCCTTCAGCGAACCGGGCGGATAATAGATGCCGGCGTGGATGACTTCCGAGTTGCGGGAACTGGTCTCCATGCCGATCATCGGATTGGTCTCGATGATCAGCGTTTCCAACCCTTGCATCGCGGCTTGTCGGGCGATCGCCAATCCGACAACGCCGGCGCCGGCGACGATGCAGTCGACTTCGTCCATGCCTGCTTTCTCCAGCCTGTGTCATGTTCACTACATCAATCGGCAGCATCGTCAAAGTCATGCAATGGTGGGGCATCCGTGCGCAGCTTGTCCTTACGAATTGCGTGCAGACCGCATCTAATTTCGGTTTATAACGTCGCATGCACTGAGAAAAAGCATGCACTTGGCCTATATGGAGGGTGTGCGGAGCGAGCCGCCATGTTGCTGGCCCCTGTCTCTGCTGCCCGATCCATTGATTGACGACGACGATAAGGAATAAAGATGCAGACCTATCCCAAAGTTCAGCTGTTTATCGACGGCAGCTGGAAAGATGCCGCTTCCGGCAAGACCCTTCCCGTCACCGACCCGGCAACCGGCGAAACCATCGGCACGATCCCGCACGCCTCGCGTGAGGATCTCGACGCCGCCGTCGCCGCTGCCGACAAGGGCTTCCGCCAGTGGCGCGATACCTCGCCCTTCGATCGCTCGAAGATGATGCGCCGCGCCGCCGACCTTCTGCGTGAGCGCAAGGAAACGATCGCCTGGATGATGACGCGTGAGCAGGGCAAGCCGATCGCCCAGTCGCTGGTGGAAATCTCCGGCGCCGCCGACGTGATGGACTGGTTCGCCGAAGAGGCGCGCCGCACCTACGGGCAGATCATCCCGTCGCGGGCGACCGGCGTCACGCAGATGACGATCAAGTCTCCGGTCGGTCCCGTTGCGGCGTTCACGCCATGGAACTTCCCGATCAACCAGATCGTCCGCAAGCTTTCGGCCGCCGTTGCCGCCGGTTGCTCGATCATCGTCAAGGCGCCTGAAGAGACGCCGGCATCGCCGGCCGAACTGATCCGGGTGTTTGCCGATGCCGGCATTCCCGCGGGTGTGGTCAACCTCGTCTATGGCGTACCCTCCGAAATTTCGGAATACCTGATCGCCCATCCTGTCATTCGCAAGATCTCGTTCACCGGCTCGACGCCTGTCGGCAAGCAGCTGGCGGCACTTGCCGGTCTGCACATGAAGCGGGCGACGATGGAGCTTGGCGGTCATGCGCCCGTCATGGTGTTCGACGACGCCAATATCGATCAGGCCGTGTCGATCATGGCCGGCTCGAAGTTCCGCAATGCCGGCCAGGTCTGCGTCGCGCCGACACGCTTCCTCGTGCAGGACGGCGTGATGGACCAGTTCACCGACGGTTTCGTCAAGGCTGCCAAGGCCGTCAAGGTCGGCAACGGCCTCGAGGATGGCGTCGAGATGGGTCCGCTTGCCAATGAGCGCCGCATTCCGGCGCTCGAAGAGCTGATCAACGATGCCGTGTCGAAGGGCGCTGAACTGAAGACCGGCGGCCGCCGCATCGGCAACACCGGCAACTTCTTCGAGCCGACCGTCATCACCAACGTGCCATTGTCGGCGCGGCTGATGAACGAGGAGCCTTTCGGCCCGCTTGCCATCATCAACCGTTTCTCGACGCTCGAGGACGCGATCACCGAAGCGAACCGCCTGCCGTTCGGCCTGGCATCGTTCGGCTTCACCGGTTCGACCGCGACCGCGCAGGCGCTCGGCCGCCGCGTCGAAGCCGGCATGCTGTCGATCAACCACAATGGTCTGGCTCTGCCTGAGGTGCCGTTCGGCGGCATGAAGGATTCGGGCTATGGCACCGAAGGCGGCTCGGAAGCGATCAACTCCTATCTCGAGACCCGCTTCGTCACGCAACTCGGCTGATAGAGCCTTGTTCCGATCATAAAGAAAGCCGCCGGGGCGACCCGGCGGCTTTTTGCATCTGGTTCGATCGCAACGATCGGGAGCAGAGATATCAGGCTTCGGCCGGGCCTTCGATCATGCCGAGTGCGGCCAGATAGGTGTCGAGAATGGCTTCTTCCTCGAGACGTTCCTGCTCGTCCTTCTTGCGCAGCGCGATCACCTTCTTCAGGATCTTAGTGTCGAAGCCGGTCCCCTTGGCTTCACCGTAGACGTCCTTGATATCGTCGGCGATCGTCTTCTTTTCTTCTTCCAACCGTTCAATGCGCTCGATGAAAGCGCGAAGCTGGTCGCGGGCAACGCCGTGGGCATCAGACATCGTGTTCTCCTGATAGGGGGATTAAAATTCGGAGGGCGTTGACTGCCGCGAAGTGCCGCCGGGGTCAAGCCTATTCGACAGGGTGGGTCTTATTTGTGCGGGTTGTGGATGTCGAATGCGGCTTTTTGCTGGGCGGTGGCCTCGGTCTGGTGCAGGCTTTTCCACTCGTCGAACGGCATGCCGTAGACGATCTCGCGCGACTCGTCCTTCGAGATCGCGACACCATCGGCCTCGGCCGCCTCGCGGTACCAGTTCGACAGACAATTGCGGCAGAAGCCGGCCAGGTTCATCATGTCGATGTTCTGCACATCGCTGCGCTCGCGCAGGTGCGACACAAGCCGGCGGAAGGCGGCGGCTTCGAATTCGGTCTGTTGCTGTTTGCTGAGCGCGGTCATGTCGCTCTCCTCTCGTCGTAAAGCAGTCTATTCGTAGGGGCCAGTGCGTGACGCATGCACCTGATATTGGTGCAAGGCCGGATCGGCGTTCATGGTCTCGAAGATCGGCGCTAGGCGTTCGGCCCATGCGGCGATGCCGGCCTCGTCGCCGATCAGGTCCTGGCGCACCTCAAGCAGCGCGTGGGCGATGCCCGGGATCATGCAGTGCCGGTACATGGTGTCGCCCTTCAGCGCGCCATCATAGGGCTCGTTGTCACCGACCACCAGATCGGGATCGGCGCGGAGCATGTCAAGCAGCGGTGCGACGGCGCGATGATCCGTATCCCACAGCACGGCCGCATGCCACGGGCGCGGCACGCCTTTCCAGGCAGGGGTGTAGGAATGCAGTGAAAGGACCAGAGGTGCCCCGCCGCTGGCGGCCGCTGTTGCGGCGATCGTTTCGCTAACGGCATTGTGATAGGGGCGGTGGAAGGTGGCGATGCGGGCGTTCCACTCCTCCTCGGTGATCGGATGGTTGCTCGGTATCACAGCGCCGTCGGAGATTTTCATGATCAGCGTCGGATCGTCCTCGCCGCGGTTCGGGTCGATCAGCAGCCTGGAAAATCCCCCGAGCACGGCCGGGACGCCGAGCTTTTCAGAGAGCGACCGCACCAGACCTTCGATGCCGATGTCGTAGGCGATATGGCGGGCAAAGGCACTTTCCGGAAGACCCAGCCTGCCATAGCGCTCCGGCAGAAGGTTCATCGCGTGATCGCCGAGCAGCACCATGCCTCTGTCATGATGTCCGTCTAGAATTTCCAAGGCTTTGAAGGCGTTCATGAAGGGAAATGCCGTTTGATGTTTGCAAGCATGTCTCTGATCGCACGGTCAAAGAGGAGGTTCAAGCACGGACCACGATCAATCCTGTCGCAAACCCTCTGCCATCATTGGGCGGGGAGCGTGCAATCCTCGCTTCAAGCGCGGCGGCCCTGCCTTATGTCAGAAATATAATCGATTAGCATTGCGTTGACTTTCGCCGGGAGGCAGCGCAAGAAGGCACGACAACGAATAACCGGGAGCCAATTGGAAGTCGTGTTGATCCAGACCGCGCCATGTTTCCTTACGCGTTCCGGGCCGCTAGCCCGTTTTGCTCTTTTTGTTCTGGCGGCGTTCTCGCCGTTTTTCATTGCCGACGTGGCGCGCGCGGATTTCCGCGTGTGTAACGGAACGCAGAACCTAGTCGGCGTGGCGATCGGATATCGGGCCAAGGATGGCTGGATGACCGAGGGCTGGTGGCAGGTGCCTGCAACGACCTGCGCGACGCTGATCGAAGGAGAGCTTCAGTCTCGCTACTACTATATCTACGCCGAAGACGCCGCCCGGGGAGGACGATGGACGGGCGATGTTCAGATGTGCGTGGCGGAGAACGAATTCAAGATTACGGGCGTCAATGACTGCTATGCCCGTGGCTATCAGAAAATGGGATTCAAGGAGTATGATACGGGCCGCCAGGGCAGCTGGATGGTTCAACTCTCCGATACCCCAGGCACTCAGGAAAGTCCGAACTGATGAAGCGTAACCGCAAAGTAAAAATCCTCGCAACTCTCGGACCCGCGTCCTCCGAGGAAGCGATGATCGAGAAGCTGCACCAGGCCGGTGCCGACGTTTTCCGCATCAACATGAGCCATGCCAGCCATGACATGATGCGTACGCTGATCCAGCGCATCCGCGCGGTCGAAACCCGCAGCGGCCGCCCGATCGGCATTCTCGCCGACCTTCAGGGCCCGAAGCTGCGCGTCGGCAAGTTCGCCGACGTCAAGGTCGACCTGAAGCCGGGCGACACCTTCACGCTCGACAACAACGATACGCCCGGCGACAACAAGCGCGTGTTCCTGCCGCATCCCGAGATTCTCGAAGCCGTGAAGCCGGGCGATCGCCTGCTGATCGACGACGGCAAGCTGGCACTGCGCGCTGAAAAGTGCGACGGCAAGAGCATCGTCACCACGGTTGTATCCGGCACCAAGATTTCCGACCGCAAGGGCGTCAGCCTGCCCGACACGATCCTCACCGCCGGCGTCCTGACCGATAAAGACCGGGCCGACCTCGACGCGGTTCTGGCAACCGACGACGTCGATTGGGTGGCACTCTCCTTCGTGCAGCGCCCCGAGGACCTCGTTGAAGTCCGCAAGATCGCCCGTGGCCGCGTCGGCCTGATGGCGAAGATCGAGAAGCCGCAGGCTATCGAGCGCATCGAGGAAATCATCGAGCTCTCCGACGCGCTGATGGTTGCCCGTGGCGACCTCGGTGTCGAAATGCCGCTAGAAGCGGTTCCCGGCATCCAGAAGCAGTTGATCCGCGCCTGCCGCCGTTCGGGCAAGCCCGTCGTCGTTGCCACGCAGATGCTGGAATCGATGATCACCGCGCCGGTCCCGACCCGCGCCGAAGTTTCCGACGTCGCGACCGCCGTGTTCGAAGGCGCGGATGCCGTCATGCTGTCGGCCGAATCCGCATCCGGCGATTATCCTGTCGAGGCTGTGTCGACCATGGCGTCGATCGCCAGCACCATCGAGCGCGAGCCGCACTATCCCGGCATCATCTACGCCCAGCGTGCCCAGGCGGAAGCCACCGGCGCCGATGCGATTTCGCTGGCCGCCCGCCAGATCGCCGAAACGCTGCGCCTGTCTGCCATCGTCTGCTACACCTCGTCGGGCACGACGGGTCTGCGCGCCTCGCGCGAACGTCCGCAGGTTCCGATCCTGGCGCTGTCGCCGGTTATTCAGACTGCCCGTCGTCTTGCCATCGTCTGGGGCCTGCATTGCGTCGTCACCCATGACGCGACCGATCTCGACGACATGGTCAACCGCGCCTGCCGCATCGTCGCCGACGAAGGCTTCGGCAAGCCGGGCGACCGCATCATCATCTCGGCCGGCGTGCCGCTCGGGACACCGGGCGCCACGAACATGATCCGTATTGCCTATATCGGCTCGGATGGTCAGAGCGGGTTCTGATTGTTGGGTTGATTGGTTGAAATTGGAAAAGGCGCTCCGGTTGGGGCGCCTTTTTTGGTTTGTGGGCAGTGAGGCGGTACGTTGGGCGTCGAGTTTGGGGGCACCCCCCTCTGCCCAGTAAGTTCTCGATTATATTGCGAGCGCCCTGGCAAACACATCCGCATCGACATTGCCACCCGACGTCACAACGATCGCGGTTTCCTCCTCCAACTGCCCTCCATGAAACAGCGCGGCGGCAAGCGCCACCGCGCCGCCTGGTTCGACGACGATCTTCAGGCGCGTGAAGGCGAGCGCCATTGCGCGCAGAGCTTCCTCGTCCGACACGACGATGCCTGATCCGGCGAGGCGCTGAAGGATCGGGAAGGTGATGTTGCCGGGCTGCGGGGTGATGATGGCGTCGCAGATCGAGCCGGAGAGCGAGGCGTTGCGCTCGATCCTGCCCGAGGCCAGCGAACGGGTGGTGTCGTCGAAGCCTTCCGGCTCGCAGGGGCGGACGCGGAAGCCGGGCGCGCTGGTTTCGAGTGCCAGCGCGATTCCCGAGGTCAGGCCGCCGCCGCCGCAGGGGATCAGCACCTCGGCCGACTTGACGCCTTCCTCCTCGGCCTGCTCGGCGATCTCCAGCCCTGTCGTGCCTTGCCCGGCGATGACCTGGGGTTCGTCGAAGGGTTTGATCAGGGTCAGCCGACGCTCTTCCGACAGCCGTGCGCCGATGGCGTCGCGGTCCTCGTTGGCGCGATCGTAGAGCACGACTTCGGCGCCAAGAGCGCGGGTATTGGCGATCTTCAGCTTCGGCGCATCCGAGGGCATGATGATGACCGATGGGACGCCGTGCAGTTTGGCGGCAAGCGCGACGCCCTGGGCGTGGTTGCCGGAGGAGAAGGCGATGACGCCGCGGGCGCGAACGGCAGGGTCGAGTGCCGACACGGCCGACCAGCCGCCGCGGAACTTGAACGAGCCGGTGTGCTGCAGGCATTCGGCCTTCACGAACAGGCGACGTCCGGCGATCTCGTCGAGGAAGGGAGAGGATAGAAGCGGGGTGCGGCGGGCGTGTCCACGCAGGCGGGCGCGGGCGGCGACGATCATTTCAATGCTGACCATGGAAGGCTCTTTCAGATGACGATGCCGATATGCATAGGATGCCGACTATCCGTTGTGAACGGCGACTTTGTCATGGTGACATGAAAAGCGTTTTTCGTTCAGCCGACCGTAGCGCCATGACGGTTGTCTGGTTGCGGCGGCGGTATTCCGTGGGACTGGTGCCTGTCACACGCAGGAATTCGCGGTTGAAATTCGACTTGCTGATGAAGCCGCAATCGAACATCAGCCGGGTGACGGGCTCATCGCTGCCGGCCAGAATCGCGCAAGCCTCTCGGATGCGGAAGTCGTTGACGTATTGCGAAACGCTCATGCCATGCACACGGTTGACGGCGACCGAAACACGGCGGGCCGGCAGGCCGAGCTTGCGGGCGATGCGGCCAAGATTGAGTTCCGGATCGCGATAGAGCTGGCGAGACTGCATGAGATCATCGAGCGATTTGGCGACGGCGCCGTCTTCCTCTGTCGGTCCCGCTGCGACGACCAGATTGGGCGGTGGCGATGACGACGCCGCGGGTTCCGACGACTGGCCGCCACTTGCGACCGCGGCCGCGGTGCCAAGTGCCAGCAGCGAGATGACATTGCCGACGGCGACCACGGCGCCGGCGTGGGCGCCGCCGGTGCGGTAGAAATCGAAGCTGATGACGATGTCGGCCGCCGTTGAGGCGAGCAGCGCGAAGCCGGTGATCAGCAGCGAGCGATAGGAAAGCAAAGCGCCGTCGAGGCGCGAGGAGATCAGTCCGTCAGGGCCGTGGCGGGCGAGCCAGAACAGCGCGATGCCGTAGCCGGCGAAGGTGGCGGTGATGACGGCGCCGACCGGTCCGCGCCAAACGATCATCAGGATGACGACGAGCGCGGCCGGCAGCAGATGCGGCGACAGGCGCAGCCAGGAGGCCGGCGTCTCCCGTGCCAGATTGGCGAAACTGATCCAGGCGAAGGCGGCGATCAGCGCGGCGAACACGGCCTGCGCCGGCATCAGGGCGCTGACGTCGTAGCCCCAGCGCAGGCCGATCAGGACGGACTGCAGCGCGTACAGCACCGTCAGGATCAGGAACGGGCGCTTTTCCGGCGCCATGCCGCCGGCCTGTCTCACCATCCGCACGAGCAGGATGACAAGCAGTAGGGTGACGACGAAGGGCAGCGGCACGAAAAGCATGGATCGGGTCCCGGAACAGAAGTGGAGATATCAGCACGATAATGGCCTCGATCGCAATCGCGGGCGACCCGGATTGCGATCGAGGTCTCGAATTCCAGCGCTCCGCCGCAGTCTGGGTTTGCCGTCGCATGGAGCGGCTCAGACAAGGAGAGTGGAGATGACGATATTCATAGTGATACCGATGTTGTTGATGACGCTGGTTTCGGCCTTTGCCGACGACTGGAAGACCGGCGAGGTGCTCGACGTTTCGGCCATCCGGTCGATCGTGATCAGCGGCGATGCCAGCTCGATCCGGATCAGCACGAAAGCTGACGAGCCCTACAGGGCGGAGACACGCGGCCGGCGCGACGGGTGGTTCACAGGCTGGTATTCGAGCTGGTTCTTCAATGGTTGCGAGGATCACAGCCGGATGCAGATCGACGGCACGACGCTCACCATCGCGGTCGCCTCGGCGAGATGGTTCGACCTCTCTGATTGCTCGCCGGAGGTGGTCGCCAACATTCCGGTGGGCGGCTCGATCCGGGTCGACCAGCAAGCCGTGATGGCGCGGTTCGACGGCGAGTTCGCAAGCCTCGGGCTTGCCAGCAAGGCGGCCGACATCACGCTGCAGGGGCATGCCTCGCGTGTCGTCATCGACAGCGCCGCGGTGCGGGCGCATCTGGTCTATGACAGGCTCAGCGCCGACGAAACGGTGGATGTCGTCGCGCATGCGATCGACAGCTATCTCGAGTTCGGCAAGGACGTAGCCGTCGACTATACCGTCACTGCCAAGGCATCGCTGATCGACAGCGCCCGGCCAAGCGTCGCCGGCGCCAAGCCGCTGGTGACGATCAAGGCGGAATATGCGCGCACGACGATCCGGTGATGAGAGCGCCGTGCGTCTTTTTGGACGCACGAAGGACGCTCTAACTCTTTGAAAGGCTTCCTCAGTAGCCGCTGGCCGCGCCTTCGGCCGCGCGGCTATCCATGGCGCCATTGTAGCGGGCACCGCCGCCCTTGGCGATATCGGTCAGGCTCTTACCACCGACGAGGATGCCGGCGGCCTGGCCCCAGACGGGCGGGCCGCTGCCGTCGTCCATGGTGTGGCCCATCGATATCAGGGCGCGGATGGTGTCGGGCGACAGCGCGTAGGGCTCGAAATAGATCTTGTCGGGCTGCCACTGGTGATGGATGCGCGGGGCGTTGACGGCCTGGCTGATGTCCATGCCGAAATCGATCACGTTGAGGATGGCTTCCAGCGTAATCGTTATAATGCGCGATCCACCGGGGCTTCCGATCACCATGAAGGGCTTGCCGTCCCTGGTGATGATGGTCGGGCTCATCGAAGACAGCGGCGTCTTCTTCGGGGCGATGGCGTTGGCCTCGCCCTGGACGAGACCATAGAGATTAGGCACGCCCGGCTTGGAGGTGAAGTCGTCCATCTCGTTATTGAGCAGGATGCCGGTGCCGGGCGCGACAACACCGGCGCCGAAGGAGCCGTTCAGCGTGTAGGTCACGGCGACCGCGTTGCCCTCGTCGTCGATGATCGAATAGTGGGTGGTCTCGACGCTTTCCTTGGCGCCGAGCGGCTTCAGGTTGGCCGATGCGCCCGATTTGTTGATGTCGATTTTGGCGCGGATCGCCTTGGCGTAGCTCTTGTCGAGCAGGGTCGAAACGGGATTGTCGACGAAATCGGGATCGCCGAGGGCGGCGTTGCGGTCGACATAGGCGTAGCGCATGGCCTCGGTCATCAGATGAACGGTTTCGGCCGAGCCGTAACCGAGGAAGGAGAGGGGGTAGCCTTCCAGGATGTTAAGGATTTCGCAGATGATGACGCCGCCTGACGAGGGCGGGGGAGAGGAGACGATGTCATAGCCGCGATAGCTGCATTCCACCGGCTTCAGCTCGCGCACGGCATATTGCTCGAAGTCCTCCTTTGCCAGGATGCCGCCCTTGGACTGGCTGGCCTTGACGATCGCGTCCGCCGGCATGCCCTTGTAGAAGGCGTCAGTGCCCTTGTCGGCGATGCTCTGGAGCACGCTTGCCAGCTCCGGCTGGACGAGTTTCTCACCGGAGGTGAAGAGCTTGCCGTCGGGCCTGAGGAATATTTTTGCGGCGGCTTCATCTTTGGCCAGACGCTTGGCGCTGCTTTCTATGCTCGCGGTGTCGCCCTGCTCCAGGGTGAAACCGTCCTTGGCGTAGCGGATGGCCGGGGCGAGCAGATCCTGGCGTGACTTGGTGCCGTATTTCTCGCGGGCAGTTTCGAACCCCATGACAGAACCGGGTACGCCGACGGCGAGATAGCCGTCGAGGCTGGCGCGGGGAACGATGTCGCCCTTGGCGTCGAGATACATGGTCTTGGTGGCGGCCATCGGCGCGCGTTCACGGAAATCGAGGAAGGTCGAGCGGCCGTCCTTCAGGCGGATGGTCATGAAGCCGCCGCCGCCGATATTGCCGGCAGTCGGATAGACCACTGCCAGCGCGTAGCCGACGGCCACCGCCGCATCGACGGCATTACCACCGCTCTTCAGAACCTCGACGCCGACATCGGTCGCCAGATGCTGGGCGGTGACCACCATGCCGTGCTCTGCCTCGACGGGTGCGGGCGAGGCGGCGAGTGCCGGCTCAAGCGGTGAGATTGCGAACGACAGGGCGGCGAGAAGCGCCGTGGGTTTCAGGTGCAGACGGTGCATGACGTTCCCCTCGAAAGACTGCTTTGGGGAAAGATATGGGGTGATCTGGGTAGCAGGCAATGCGCAATGTGCGCCAAGGGCCGTTGCCGTTTGACAAGCGGTGGCTCTAAGCGTTGCCTTGGAAGTGCGGCATGCCTGCGTGCAGTGGCATCGGCTGCAGGGTGCCGGATGCGCTTTGCTCCGGATCTTTGGTTCCTGCCAGACGCCTTTCCGCAGAGCGGGCGGCGGCCTGCAGGTCGCGTGGCTCGCCCGAGATCTTCTCCAGTGCCGCGATGGCGACATCGGTTGCGAGGTAATCGGGCTTGTGGCCGATGCCCTTGATCGTCACCAGTTCGGAGCCGGCGATGTCATGGGCGAGGCCCTGCGAGTGGAGGTGCTCCCATACGATGTCATCGCTGTCGCCGGTGATGATAACAGTCGGCGCGGAGATGCGGGAATAGAAATGTGACTGTGCCTTGACGTAGTCGAGCAGGCGGCTGAAATCGACGGCGTTGTTTCGGAAAGTCGCCGGACGCAGCACCAGCGACGGACCGGTCTTCTCGATATAATCGGACGGCCTCGGGTTCGGCTTGAAGACGTTCAGCGTGCCACGCTCCAACCGTCTGAGGCCAAGTGGTATGACGAGCGCGTGGTTGAACAGCCAGCCAATCACGGGGGCGGTCGCGACATGGTAGTACCAGTCGATGCCGCCAGGCCAGGGATGGGTGGCCGGCGCCAGGAAGAGCAGACCGGCCGTCTTGTCCGGATGGCGAACACCGAAAGCGGCGGCAATGGCGCCGCCGAAGGAATGGCCGACGATGATTGCCTTGTCGATGCCGCGCTTGTCCATCAGCGCGGCAATTGCGTCGGCCTGGCCGGAGGGGAGAGCGTTTTCAGGGCCGCCGCGCTCGGAATAACCGTGGCCGGGGCGATCGACGAAGAGCATCTCGGCACGGCCGCGCAATGGATCGAGAAAGGCGCCAATCTGGTCGAGCAGGTTGCCGCTGGCGCCATGGATGAAGACGAGCGGCGGGAGATCGGCCATTTCGGGACGCTCGATATGGACGGCGTTCATGCGATAGCCGCCGATATCGGTGAGTTCGCCGATATTCGGGAAGGCGCGTTCGAACTGGCGGGCCTTGTAGGAGGAATAGCCGATCGCGGCTGCTATCGGCGCGAAAAAAGCGGAAACTTCAGCAAGCATTGTTGGACCTGCGGCAAGAAACACATGACCATACGTAAGATTGTGTCCACCGGATCGCCGTCAAGAGTTCACGCCATTCTCAGGTGCGGCTGCCGGCGAGCTTTTCGGCCAGCGTGTTCAGCTGTTCCTGGGCGTTGCGATTGGCGGGGTAGATGTCGAGGAAGCGCTCCCATGCCTTCAGCGCCAGCTGGTCGTTGCCGCTTTCGCTGAGGATCGCGGCCATGCCGGACAGCGCGCCGAAATGGCGGGGCTCGATGTCGAGGACATGTTCAATATCGGACATCGACTTGCGCATGGCGCCGTTGGCGTAGTTCAGCGTGGCGCGGCGGTTCCAGCTTTCGGCATAGCCGGGCTTCAAGGCAATCGCCTGATCGAGGAAATCGAGTGCCGCGGCGTTGCGCTTGTCCTGGATCGCCTTGTCGGTCCACTGCATCAAGAGATTGACGGTGGCGCTGCCCGAATCGTTCCACTCGCCGCGGATCTCGTCGGCGATGTTGTCGGCCTTGTCGGCGTCACGCTCGCGCTTCAATTGCGCGAAGAGCTGGTCGAGATGCTGCTGCTGGGAGAGGTGCGCATCCTGCTGCTCAACGATCTTTTCCTTGTCCTTCGCGGGCGAAGGCTCCTGCGCATGGGCAGGCAAGGCGGCGGAGAGCAGGGCGATGGAGAGCGGCAATGCCGCGCAGGTCATGGCTAAAAAACGCATGGCGGGCATCATAGCCCGCCAACGCGAAAGATCAAAACACTTTAACGGGATGACCAGAGTGATCCCCCGGGCAGGCTCAGGCGCGAAAAACGCTGCCGAGCCATCCGGCCAGCAAAATCAGCCCTGACGAGCCTTGAAGCGTGGGTTCAGCTTGTTGATGATGTAGATGCGGCCCTTGCGGCGAACCAGGCGGTTGTCACGGTGACGAGCCTTGAGCGACTTGAGCGAATTCTTGATCTTCATTGTTTTGATCCGCGATGTTGGGGGGAATTCACATTCGCCCGTATCTATTACATTCAAAAGCGCGCTCAAGGCGCGCTCTTCAGGTTGGGCGTGCAGATAACCCGGCCACTTGTCTGTGTCAACCACGTGAAGGTGTTTTTCCCGTGGCGGAACCCGGTTTTGTCAGGGGGAAAGCCCTTATTTCCCCGCGAGTGTCGTGACGTGGCCCATCTTGCGGCCGGGTCTCGATTCCGTCTTTCCATAGAGGTGGACAAGGGTGTCGCGGCGCTTCAGCCACTCGGGAAGAGCAAGGATGTCGTCACCGATCAGGTTCTGCATCACGCAATCGGAATTGCGGTCGGCATTGCCGAGCGGCAGGCCCGCCACGGCGCGGATGTGCTGCTCGAACTGGGAGATGACGCAGGCCGCTTCCGTCCAGTGGCCGGAATTGTGGACGCGCGGCGCCATCTCGTTGGCGATCAGGCTACCATCGGCGAGCACGAAGAACTCGATGCCGATGACGCCGACATAGCCGAGCGTGGAGAGGATCTGTTCGGCGGACTTGCGGGCCGCTGCGGCCGTGGCATCGGTGATGCTGGCCGGAACGGTCGAAGTATGGAGAATGCCGTTGCGGTGGACGTTTTCGGCTGGATCATAGCAGGCAACCGTGCCGTCGGTGGCGCGGGCGGCGATGATCGAGATCTCGCGTTCGAAGGCAACGAAGCTTTCGAGGATCAGCGGCACGCCGCCGAGTTCGGCATAGGCGCCTTCGGCGCTGTCAGCAGACGAGCGGAAGACCTTCTGGCCCTTGCCGTCATAGCCGAGACGGCGGGTCTTCAGCACGCCCTGTCCGCCGAAGTCCTTCAGCGCGGCGTCGAGGTCGGCCTGGCTGTCGACGGTATGGAACTTCGCCGTCGGAATGCCGCACTCGTTGATGAAGCGCTTCTCGACCAGGCGATCCTGCGCGGCTTCCAGCGCTTTCGGCGGCGGATAGACCGGGACGGTAAGGGCGAGCGCCTCTGCTGCGGAGACGGGGACGTTTTCGAACTCGTAGGTGACGACATCGCAGCGGGTCGCCAGCTCTTCGAGCGCCGTCGGGTCGTCATAGGCGGCGACGATCTGTTCGGTGGCCACCTGGGCGGCCGGGCAATCGGCCTGCGGCTCGAGGATGATTGTGCGGTAGTTCAGGCGTGCGGCAGCCATGGCCAGCATGCGGCCGAGCTGGCCGCCGCCGATGATGCCGATCGTTATCATGCTCATAGGTCGTCCATCGGGTATTCGGCAATCGCCGCGCTCTGGCGTTCGCGCCATTCGTCAAGCCGGTCGGCGATGTCCTCGTCGGAGAGTGCCAGAACGGCGGCGGCCAGCAGCGCGGCATTGATGGCGCCGGCCTTGCCGATCGCCAACGTGCCGACGGGAATGCCGCCGGGCATCTGGACAATGGAGAGAAGGCTGTCCTGGCCGGACATGGCTTTCGACTGCACGGGCACGCCGAAGACGGGAAGAGGTGTCATAGAGGCGGTCATGCCGGGCAGGTGGGCGGCACCGCCGGCACCGGCGATGATGACCTTGAAGCCTTCGGCCTTGGCGCCCTTGGCGAAATTCACCATGCGATCGGGCGTGCGGTGTGCTGATATGATCCGCGCGTCATAGGTGATCTCGAGCGCCTCCAGCGTGTCGGCGGCGTTCTTCATGGTCTCCCAATCGGACTGGCTTCCCATGATGATGGCAACGGGTGGTCTGTCTGTCATCGTCACGACACGTCCCTCAGGCGATAATGTCAGGAATGATCTGGTCTTCGAGCTTGGTCAGCTTGTCCTTGATAACAAGCTTCTTTTTCTTCATGCGCTGCACGCGAAGCGCATCGCAGCCAGTGGCGATCATGGCGTTGATGGCGACATCATAGTCCTCGTGCTCCTGGCGCAGGCGCGCCACGATGAGCCTGACTTCCGCCTGTTCCTGATCCGGCATACGCATTCCCCATGATCGTCTTCAGACCTTACTCCGGCCTGTCGTTGATTTTTGCAAGCTCCTATCATCAAATAGCGGTAACGGCTAGTTAGTCTCGATCATGAATTTGCCACGCTCTCTCCTTGTTTTCGCCTTCGACAAGCCGTCAGAAATGTGTCACAGTTCCAGGGTTGACGCCTTGGATCTCCGGCGGTGTTGGCTGGAGAAAGGTAAGAGGAAGGAAGGGTCATATGACTGTTCAAGCTCATCTTGAATCACTCCAAAAGAAGCATGGCGCTCTTGAGGAGGAGCTCCATTCACTGATGGTATCCCCCTCCAGAGACGACCGTGAGGTTGCCGAGTGCAAGCGCAGAAAACTGCGCATCAAAGACGAGATTGAGCGTCTCAAAACTCCCGTTCACTAAGACAGGATAGAACGTTACCAGGTGCGGACTTCACGAAATAGAAGGTGAAAATCGCAAGACAACCAATCGCTTAGCGATATTCTGTACCAGGTAAAAGGTTCCTGCGCGTCGGTTGCAACAAAAAACGCAGCCGGCGCGTTTTCATGTCCGGGCGGTGGTTACGCCCAGAACTGATCCAGCCAAAGATTGAGCTTGTCGAAGCCGCGATTGTTGACGGTGTAGATGCGTCTCGTGCCCTCTGCGGTCACCGATACGAGGTTGCAATCGAGCAGCGCCTTGAGGTGCTGGGAGACCGCCGGCCGGCTGATCGGAAGGCCTTCCGCAAGCTCGTTTACGGTGCGCGGCGCGCGTCGCAATTCCTCCAGCAGGAAGCGCCGGTGAGGGTCGGCAATCGCAGAAAATGGGTCCACGTTCGACATGCCGAAAAGCTACGTCAAATGGTGAGCACGGGCAAGCGGATTGTGCACTGCGGCGAAGGCTGGAACGCCTAATAGCCAAGGCCTTCACGGGCAATCAGCACGGCGGCGATCAGGGCCATTCCATACATGAACGGATAGAAGATTTTAGGCTGCATGCGCTTGACGCACCAGGCGCCGGCGATGGTGGCAAGCGGCGCGAAGGGCAGAAGCGTGGCGGAGGCCGCGAGGTTCTGGGTGTCGAGTTGGCCGAGCGCGAAATAGGGGATCAGTTTGACGGCGTTCAAGATCGCGAAGAAGCGGGCGCTGGTGCCGGTATACTCGCGCGGCGGCATCTGCAGCGGCAGCACGTAGATCTGGAACGGCGCTCCGCCGGCATGGGCGACGAAGCTGCCATAGCCGGAGAAGGTGCCCCAGAGCGTGGCGCGGACCGGTCGCTGGCCGTGCGGCGGCACGATCCTGCCTCGGCCCGGGCCGAAGTTGTTCCAGAAATAACGCAGGCAGAAGAGCACGGTGACGACGCCAATGACGACGCGCAGGACATTGCCGGGAACGAGCGCCGAGGTGGCCCAGCCAAGCGCAATGCCGGCGAGCGCGCCGGGCAGCATGATCTTCAGTGTCGTCCAGTCGCCGTGCTTGCGCCAGATGACGAGCGAGATCATGTCCATGAAGATCAGGATCGGCAGCAGGATGGCGGCGGCCTGCACGGGTGAAACGACCAAAGCCAGAAAAGGTAGTCCGATCAGCGACAAGGCGTCGCCCATGCCGCCTTTCGCGAGACCGACCAGAATGACGGCGGGAATGGCGGCGTAGTAAAATGACACGTCCATCGGCATGCTTTTGAAGTCCTCCCCTTGCCAGCCCGGTCTAACGGAATTACTCACACAAAACGAGTGCGGATCGGCCGGCAAACGGCGTATTCCGCTGGAAATGGAAAGAGTTCATGTCAGAACCTGAAAACCGCTGCCGTTTGGTGCTGATCGTTCCCGATATCGCCGATGCCGACGAGCAGGCAAAGATCGTTGGCGATGCCTTGAAGGGCGGCGATGTCGCCTCGGTGATCCTGCCGCAATACGGTCTCAACGACGGCGAATTCCAGAAGCATGCCGAGAAGATCGTGCCGCTAGCGCAGAACGCCGGGGCGGCCGCGCTGCTTGCCGGCGACAGCCGCGTCGTGGGGCGGACGAAAGCCGATGGCATCCACATCACCGGCGGCGCCGCTGACATCTCCGATGCGATCGAGAAATACGCCGACAAGCTGATCGTCGGCGGCGGCAATGCCGCGGATCGGCATCACGCGCTGGAGATCGGCGAGGAGCGACCTGAATACATCTTCTTCGGCAAGCTAGAGGGCGACATCAAGCCCGAAGCGCATCCGAAGAACGTGGCGCTGGCCGAATGGTGGGCCTCGATGATCGAGATTCCATGCATCGTCATGGGCGGCACCGATCCGGCGTCGGCGCTCGTCGTTGCCGAAAGCGGCGCCGAGTTCGTGGCCATGCGGCTTGCGGTTTTCGCGGAGCCGGAGCGGGCGCCCGCGATCGTTGCCGAAATCAACGCACTTCTTGACGAAAAAGCGCCACGGTTTGAGGGTTGATATCGCCCTCATGCCCATGCTGACACGCCATTTTCGCCTTTTCGTCCTCGCGCCCGCCGCATTTGCGGCGTTGCTTGCGCATGGCGCGTCGGCGCAGCAGGTCGACAATCTGGTGACGCGGCCGCTGTCCGGGGCACCCGAGACCCTGAAGGCCGGTCGGCCGCAGCCTGACGGCATCACGCCGTCGACGGGCGTTGGGGTGTTCGACCGCATGGGCGCCAAGCTTCCCGATCTGCCGCCGGAAAAGCCCTATACGGGGAAGGTCGACGAGGCCTACGGCGCCTATCAGCTGGGTTACTACCTGACCGCCATGGAGCGGGCGCTGCCACGCGCGCAGCTCGGTGATCCGGCCGCGCAGACGCTGGTGGCCGAACTGCTGGCCGAGGGGCTCGGCGTCAAGCGCGACGCCAAGAATGCCGCCTTCTGGTATGGCAAGGCGGCCGAAGGCGGCGATCCGGCAGCCATGTTCAAGTATTCCCTGATCCTGATGGAAGGCCGCATCGTCAAGCGCGACAAGGCGCTGGCCGATACTTACATGCGCAAGGCCGCGGAAGCCGGCAACGCTTCGGCCGAGTTCAACTGGGGCCAGATCCTGATTGCCGACAATCCCGGCGAGAAGGGCCTGAAGCTGGCGCTGCCGTTCTACGAGAAATCGGCGGAAAAAGGGGTCGCGGACGCGCAATATGCGGTTGCCGAAATCTACTCCGTGCTGCCGGATCTGCCGGTCGAGAAGAAGCAGCTGGCGCGCGAATGGATGGCGCGGGCGGCGCATGCCGGGTTTGACACCGCGCAGGTCGATCTCGGCGTCTGGTTCGTCAACGGCACCAACGGGCCGCGCGATTTCGAAAAGGGCTTCCAGTGGTTGAAGATTGCCGCCAACGACGGCAATGTCGTGGCGCAGAACAAGCTCGCCCATCTCTACATCAACGCGCTCGGAACAAAGCCGGATCCGATCGAGGCGGCGAAGTGGTACGTGCTGTCACGCCGCGCCGGTTTGCCCGATCCGGCGCTTGAGGATTTCTACCTCGGCATCGAGGACGACCAGCAGAAGGCGGCCATCGAGGCCGCCAACAAGTTCCGCCGCTTGCGCTGAGTTATTCGGCGCTTCCTAGAGCCTTTCCGGGTTAAATTGAACCACTCTGCCGGAGCAGGTTTTCGTCAGGGCAAAGGCGATTGGCGAAGGGCATACCCCTTGGTACGGTCGAGCCGATCGCCTTTGATCCTGGCGGAAAGATGCCCTGCCCTGCGGGTTGGCTGAAACGGGCCGCCTGATCGTCCGGCCGGCTTGGCCGTATGCTTTGGCTACGACACGCGCCAGCCGGGCGACCATCCGACTCCGTTTGAGCCAAAAGAATGGTTCAATTTAACCCGGAAAGGCTCTAGAACAAAGCATCCTCGAACAGATCCTCGTCGCTACCGACGGCAGCAACCGGCTCGGCGACAGTCGGAGCAGCGTCTTCCGATGCGGCGATGATGCCGCGGTGGACATTGCGCTCCTGCGCCATCGTGTAGAGCTTGAAGATCTTGCGATCGAGCGGTGCGATGGCGGCAGCGAGATCCGAGATGTCGGCGATCTCGGCGCCGGCAACCTCTTCCAGCGCATCGGCGCAGCCGGCCAGCACATCGCCGAGGTCCTTCTGGAAATCGAGCGTGCCGATCAGGAGGTTGATCTTGCCGGCGACCTCGCGGCCGTGTTCGGAGAGGTTCTTCAGCTCGGCTTCCATTGTGTCTGCCGCCGTGCGGATATCTGACACAGCCGATGTCAGGTTTTCGGCGAGGCCCCTGGACGCTTTGTCGGTTGCCGGTGCGACCTTGCCGGCCGCGGCTTCCAGTGCCGGCAGGCCGTTGACGATGGCGTCGGCGCTGTCATCGAGTTTGCCGGCGAAGATGCGCAGCTCGGCGGTGACGACGTTGATCGACTTGCCGGCCTCGCCGAGACGGCTGCAGCGCAGGTTGGTGTTCAGCGCCATGTAATGGATGTCTGTCTTGACCGACTTGATGTGGCCAATGGTTTCGAGCAGCTTGGCGGTGGTGTCCAGCGTCGAATGGCTGACATGGTCTGCCTGCTGGGTGGCGACATCGACCTGCTTGACGATCTCGTGAGCGGCCGAAACGCTGGATTCCAGTGCCCTGATAAAGTTGCCCTGGCCGCCGCCGCTCATCTGGTCGCGCAGCCGCATGATTTCCTGCGTGTCGTGGCCGAAGCTGGCGATGGTCTTGACGACGTTCTGGGATTCGCGATGGAAATCGCGGCACATCTCGTCCATCTGCGCAGCCGTCAAGTGCTGCACGACGTTCTGCAGCCGCTTGCGGGCGCCCGTATCGAGGCTACGGCCGTCGTCGCTATCGAGAAACTCCTCCAGCAGCGTGAATGTGCTCTGCACGTGCTCGATCCGCTGGCGGGTGATGTCGCCGATCTGCAGGGCCGATAGCGTCGAGGCGACCTTGCTTTGCACGCCGCGGGCGACGGAGGCAACGTCGCGGGCGATGATGCCGAGGTTCTGGCGGTGCTCGGCGATCTTGCGGGCGTCGTCATCAAGCGCGCCTGCCACGGCCGGGACCGTGTCGGCATAGCTTTTAGAGACCTTGGCACCGAAGGCCAGCGCCAGCTTGACTTCCTTCTCGAGGCTTTCGATCTGGCCGGCGAAACGGTTGACCTCCTCGGTGCCGGAATAGATGCGTTCGAGGATTTCCTGGGCAAAGCCGGCGAATTCGGCAATGCCGGCGCCGGTTATCTTCACCGTCACCGCGAAGGTGCGCAGATAGCGCATCGTTTCCTGCATGTCGGCGACGTGCAAGCGCAGCGCGTATCCGCTCTCGGCGAGCGCCGACAGCGCGTCACGGCGGGCTGTTTCGGCAGCCGGGAGGTCGTTGAGGCTGCTGACAGTGGAACGCAGGTCGGCGCCGGCATCGCCGCTTTCGCCGGCGTCCAGCGCCTTGGTGATGTTATCGAGCGAATTCAACAATCGGTTGAGCACATCCATGACCGACAACAGGACGGTGCCGCCTTCGAGAAAGCGCTCCTCGACCTTGCTGCGCGCCGCTTCCAGTGTATGGCTGATGCCAGATGCGGACGCCTGTAAAGCCGTCACTGCCGATGTCGCCCCGTTCAACATTTTCTTTCCTTTACTTATGACCTCAGTAAGGTTCGGGACTAGTTTTACGGGCATCGTGCAAACGAGCGGTAAACAAACGAGACTCGTCAGCGTTGTGCTTAATGTCGTGTAAATTGAACCGCTCGATATGTCCCGATTCTGTAAATATCTTATTTAAAATTATGTTTTTAAACGGTTTTTCTTATATATCTGACCACTAACTATTATTTCTCCGGGGTGAGAATTCAGGGAGTCCGGACTCGTCCCAATTGCATTTCGGTGCAACCTACTTTTACGTGTTGTTAAGCGTGCCATGAGATTCCTCGGTCACTTCCAAAAAGTATTTCTCCGCCACAGGAGGCCGAGTTGAGTATGGGTTCGCAGTATTCTGAAATATTTTCGTTTCCAAGTGTTCTGAGTATTAGAAATATATCGGATATTCACGCCAATATATCTGAATTCCTCAAGAATAGTGACGATATTGTTCTTGATGTCCCCGAGAATGCCGAAGCCGATTTGAGTTTCGTTCAGCTGATCGAGGCCGTTCGCCGGCACGCGAAAAACAATGGCAAAGCGATTTCGCTCGCCTCCCCAGCCACGGGTCACATCCTGAAAGTTCTGGAACGTGCCGGCTTTCTGGAGGCCTTCGATGGCGACGATACAAAATTCTGGTTGCATGAAGAGGTAAAGCCATGAGCGCCAACATTCTCACCGTCGATGATTCCGCAAGCATTCGGCTGACGACCAAGATGACGCTGACCAATGCCGGCTACACGGTGGCCGAGGCGGCCGATGGCGCGCAGGGACTGGCAGCGGCGAAGGCCGGACATTTCGACCTGATCATCACCGATCTCAACATGCCCGTCATGGATGGCCTGACGATGATCGAGGAGCTGCGCAAGCTGCCGGAACAGGCCGGCGTACCGATCATCTTCCTCACCACAGAATCCGACGCCGACCTGAAGGCGCGCGCAAAGGCGGCGGGCGCAACGGGCTGGCTTACCAAGCCGTTCGATCCGGAAAACCTGGTCAAGATCGCCCGCAAGGTGCTCGGCAAATGAGCTCTCTCGATCCTGTCGCTGTGTTCCGCACAGAGGCTGCCGAATGCCTCGAGGCCATCGAGGCAGGGCTCCTCGACCTGACCCACAAGCTTGACGACAAAGACGTTGTCGATGCCGTTTTCCGCGGCCTGCATACGCTGAAGGGCTCGGGCTCGATGTTCGGCTTCGATGCTCTGGCTGCCTTTACCCATCATTGCGAAACGGCCTTCGACCGGGTGCGCAAGGGCGAGGTCCCAGCAACAGCCGAACTCGTTGCCGCCGTTCTCGCCGCGCAGGATCACATGCGGGCGCTGGTCGATCGGCCGGACGCGGACCATGGCGATACCGGACAACAACTGCTGGCGCAGCTTCAGGCGGCTGTCGGCGGGACGTCCGCTGGCCAGGATACGGCTTCCGCCCTTGCCCCGGTTGCCACTGCTGCGCCTGTCGCCGCCAAGACGACGACGTGGCGCATTCGTTTCAGCCTTCCCTCGAACTCGATGGCCAACGGTACCAATCCGCTCGGCCTGCTCGATGAATTGAGGGATCTCGGCGAATGCAGCGTGAAAGCCGATCGTTCGGCCATTCCATCGCTCGAAGACATCGTGCCGACGGACCTCTACGTGACCTGGGAGGTGATCCTCACCAGCACGCAGGATCGCTCGGCGATCGACGACGTGTTCATCTTCGTGATGGACGACATGGAGCTTGAGGTTCAGGAAATCGAAGGAGCGGCTGCGTCGGAGCCGGTCGCTGCCGCAGCTGTAGCCGTTGCTGTCGTTTCGGCACCAGCTGCTGCCTTGCCTGCCGCAGCCGCTCCTTCCGTGGCGCCGCCGTTCAAGCCGGTCGAAGCCGTGCCCGCCAAGCGCGATGTCACGGTGCAAGCCGAGCAGCGCCAGGCGAAAGCCGCCGAGAACGTTCGCGTTCCAGCCGAACGGCTCGACGAGCTGATGGATCGCGTTGGCGAGCTTGTCATTGCCCAGTCGCGTCTCAGCCAGCTGGCCAGCGCCAGCGCCGATATCGCGCTTCGCTCCGTGTCTGAAGAAATCGAGCGCCTATCGGGCGAATTGCGCGACACGATGATGGTGCTGCGCATGGTGCCGGTGGCGACACTCTTCTCGCGCTTCCGCCGCCTCGTCCACGATCTTGCCCGCGAGACGGGCAAGGTGATCGAGCTGGTCACCGAGGGCGAAAGCACCGAGGTCGACAAGACTGTCATCGAGCGGCTTGCCGATCCGCTGGTGCATCTGGTGCGCAATTCGATCGACCATGGGCTGGAAACGCCCGAGGAACGACTGGCTGCGGGCAAGAGCGAAGCCGGCACTGTGACGCTGTCGGCGCGTCAGGCGGGCGGCGAAGTGATCATCTCGATCAAGGACGACGGCCGCGGCATCAACCGCGATCGGGTTCGCGCCAAGGCGGAGTCGTCCGGCCTCATTGCACCCGGCCAATCATTGTCGGACAGCGAGTTGCTGCAGCTGATCTTCGCGCCGGGCTTTTCAACGGCGGCGGCGATCACCAATCTCTCCGGCCGCGGCGTCGGGATGGATGTGGTCAAGAAGACGGTGGAGGCGCTGCGCGGCGCGATCGATATCACCAGCCAGAATGGCGAGGGCTCTGAGGTTTCGCTGCGTATTCCGCTGACGCTCGCCATCATCGACGGCCTGCTCGTGCGGGTCGGCACCGGCAGCTACGTCATTCCGCTTTCGGCGGTCGAGGAGTGCCTTGAGCTTTCGCTGGAAGAGGATCTGCGTTCGCGCGGCCGAAGCTTCATCTCGTTGCGGGACAGCCTCGTGCCGTTCCTCAGACTTCGCGACCTGTTCCGCACCGGCACCAAGCCTGACGTGCACCAGAAAGTCGTGGTCATCTCGACCGGCACCGAGCGCGTCGGTTTGGTCGTCGACCAGATCATCGGCGACCACCAGACGGTGATCAAGTCGATGTCGAAGCTTCACAACGATGTCGCGACCTTCTCGGGCGCCACCATTCTCGGCGACGGCAGCGTCGCCCTCATTCTCGACGTCGGCCATCTCGTGGCCGCCGGTCAGCAACAGGAAGCACAGATGCGGGTGGCGGGATGAGCGCTTTGGCTGAAAAGATCGATCACCACTGGAATTTCGCCGACGAGGTCGAGGTTCTGACCTTCGACATGAACGGCGAGACCTTTGCGCTGGAAGCGGTGATCGTCCAGGAAATTCTCGACCTTTTGCCGGAGACGGCGGTGCCGGGGGCGCAGGCCTTCGTCGCCAGCGTCATCAATTTCCGCGGCAAGGTCATTCCCCTCGCAGACCTGCGCCTTGCCTTCGGCATGGAGGGCACGGAAGCGACGATCGACAGCCGCATCATCGTCATCGAGGTCGATCTCGACGGCGAACCGACGCTGGTCGGTCTGCGCACAGACAAGGTCAACGAGGTGACGACGCTGGCCAGGACCGCCAGCGAGCCACCGCCGAGCGTCGGCATGCGCTGGCGCCCGGATTACATCAACTGCCTGGTGAAGCGTGGAGGTGAATTCATCATCCTCCCCAATCTGCAGGCAATCTTTTCATCACGTCACGAGACATCGGGCACGGCCGTTTAGGCAGCGTCTTCTAAGGGGTAAGGGGTTAGAGAGATGCGATTTACAATCAAGACCAAACTGGTGTCGGCATTCGCCTTCATCATTCTGATGCTTCTGGGCACATCCACCTATTCGATCATCAGCCTCAGCGGGCTGAACGATTCCATCGGCGACGTTCTCGCGGGTCCGGCAGCGCGGCTGGAGCTGGCACAGGGCATCAACATCGGCCAGCTGGAGGCGATCCGCCAGCAGAAGAACCTGCTGATGGCCAAGGATGCCGCCGAGATGGATGGCGCAATCGCCAAGGGCGACGTTGGCCGCAAGGAATTTGCGGAATCGCTGGCTGCGGTTCTGAAGATCGCCACCGAGCAGGGACGCCCGCGTTGGGAGCAGGTGTCGGAACTGTCGAAGAAGTTCTTCGAGGCCGACGACCAGATCCGCGGTTTCGTGAAGGCAGGCAATGCCGACGCGGCGAATACCATCTCCGTCACCACAGCGCGTGCAGCGGCAAATCAGATCGATACGGCACTGGCTGAAATTCTGAAGCTCGAAAAGCAGCGGATGGACGTCGCCGACGATGACGCGGAAGCGAGCTATCATACGACGCGCCTGACGATGATCATCTCCGTCGGTATTGCGCTGCTGTTTGCCGCCATCACTGCCTTCTGGATCGCCAACACGATTTCCAAGGGCCTGAACCGTGCCAACACCGTCGTTCGCGAAGTAGCCGAAGGCGACCTGACCAAGACCGCCGAGATCACCAATCGCGACGAGATCGGCGAGTTGCTCGGCAACGTCAACCTCATGATCGAGCGGCTGCGCGGCGTGGTCGGCGATGCGCTCTCGGCATCCGAAAACGTCTCGGCCGGCAGCCAGGAGCTCTCCGCCAGCTCGGAGCAGGTCTCGCAGGGTGCGACCGAACAGGCAGCGTCCGCCGAAGAGGCTTCGGCCTCGATGGAGGAGATGGCTTCGAACATCAAGCAGAACGCCGACAACGCTGCGCAGACCGAAAAGATCGCCCGTCAGTCTGCCAAGGACGCCGAGGAAAGCGGCGCCGCCGTCAGCCGCGCCGTCGATGCGATGCGCACGATCGCCGAGAAGATCGGCATCGTCCAGGAAATCGCCCGGCAGACCGATCTGCTGGCCCTCAACGCCGCCGTCGAAGCGGCTCGTGCCGGCGAACATGGTAAGGGTTTTGCCGTCGTCGCATCGGAAGTGCGCAAGCTCGCCGAACGCAGCCAGTCGGCCGCAGCCGAGATCAGCGCCATGTCGAGCGACACCGTCAAGGCCGCCAGCAACGCCGGCGACATGCTGGGACGCCTGGTGCCCGATATTCGCAAGACGGCCGAACTGGTCTCCGAGATCAGCGCTGCCTGCCGCGAACAGGACATCGGGGCTGCCCAGATCAACGAGGCAATCCAGCAGCTCGACAAGGTGACGCAGCAGAATGCCGGCGCATCGGAACAGATGTCGGCGACGTCCGAAGAGCTGGCGGCGCAGGCCGAAGAGCTGCAGGCCTCGATCGCCTTCTTCAAGGTCGATACGTCGGGCAGCAAGGCCGGCATCAAGAAGCCAGCGGTCAAGCTTGTCTCCAAGCCCGCGTCCAGCTCATCAGCGTCGCGCCCGGCCGCCGCCAACAACAAGAACCTCAATGCCCGCGCGGTCTCGGCCCAGCAGGCACGCGCCAAGGGCTTCGCACTCGACATGTCGATGGGCGGCCCTGATGCCGGCGACGACGACTTCCGCGAAAGCGCCTGATAGGCCGTTCGCTCCACAAGACGCCCTGCCGCGCAAGCTCGCGGCAGGCAAATGCCAGCCCATGGTCGCGCTGGCTCCGTGATTGCCGAGCACAATCGCCGAAGGTGAATGCCATCGCCTCTTTCCAATTTTCGCCGCTGTCGAAGGAGGAGCCTTTTCCCGGCGCTCTTCCCTTGCCGGGCTTGTCCAGCGGGCGTCGCGCTCGCCGGCTTCGGTCGTCGCCGATATCCCAACGTGTGTATGCGTTGGCGGATAGTGAAAATGATCTGTCTGGCGGCAAACGCCTGGACACATGCCACATCAGGTGCTGCCGACCGGATATTGCCGATGCAGCCCAATCATAGCGTCTCCGAAGGAAACGAAAATGCGCTTTACCATCAAACTGAAGCTCGCCCTGGCGTTCGGCTTCGTCATCATTCTGCTGCTCGGCAGCGCGGTCTACAGCATTGTAAGCCTGAGTTCGCTGAATACGGCAATCAGCGATTTGATTGCCGGGCCCGTCGCACGCGTGGACCGCGCTCTGACGCTCGGCAATATTCAGCTGCGGATCGTGCGCACTGAAATGAACATGGCGACGGCGCCTGCGGGCACCGACTTCACCAGCTATATCGAGACCAGCGATGGAAACCGCAAGCTCTTCGCCGACAGTGTCGATTGTTGATTGCCAACTCCAAGACGGACAACGGCAGGAAAGGCTGGAGCGAAATCAAACAGCATGCCAGCCAGTTCTTCGCCATCGACGACAAAATCCGGGCGATGGTCATGGCCGGCAACACAACGGGTGCGATTGCGCTGGCAACCGGCGACGGCCGTAAGATCGTCGATGATATCGAGAAGGCGATCAACGTTCGCATCGAATCCAACCAGGCTGACATGGTGCAGGCCGATACGGATACCGACACGCTTTACGGTACGACAAGAATGCTGATGATCTCGATTGCCGTCATCGCGACGCTGGTCGCGCTCATCGCCGCCGGCTGGATTGCACTTGGTATCAGCAGCGGTCTGCGAAAGATCGCCGCCGTCGCCTCGGCGGTCGCCATCGGTGATCTGGACCAGAATGTCGAAATCAACACCAATGACGAGATCAAGGATGTGGTCAAGACGATCAACGTCATGACGGCAAACCTGCGCAACACCGCGGCCATCGCCAACCAGATTTCCAACGGCGATCTGACCGTCTCTCCGAAGCCACTCTCCGACAAGGACACGCTCGGCATCGCCCTGGAGCAAATGGTCGAGCGCCTGCGGGGCGTGGTGGCCGATGCGATCGCCGCCGCCGAAAACGTCTCCGCCGGCAGCCAGGAGCTGTCCGCAAGCTCCGAGCAGGTGTCGCAGGGCGCCACCGAACAGGCGGCCTCGGCCGAAGAGGCCTCCGCCTCGATGGAAGAGATGGCCTCGAACATCAAGCAGAATGCCGACAACGCCGCCCAGACAGAAAAGATCGCCCGCCAGTCGGCGAAGGACGCCGAAGCATCGGGCGATGCCGTAACGCGCGCCGTCAACGCCATGCGGACGATTGCCGAAAAGATCGGCATCGTCCAGGAAATCGCCCGCCAGACCGATCTGTTGGCGCTCAACGCCGCTGTTGAGGCAGCGCGTGCCGGCGAACATGGCAAGGGCTTCGCGGTCGTCGCTTCGGAAGTGCGCAAGCTTGCGGAACGCAGCCAGTCTGCCGCCGCCGAGATCGGTGCCATGTCCGGCGATACGGTGAAGGCCGCGCAGGAGGCCGGCGACATGCTGGGCCGTCTGGTGCCGGATATTCGCAAGACGGCGGAACTGGTCTCCGAGATCAGCGCCGCCTGCCGCGAGCAGGATATCGGCGCCTCGCAGATCAACGAGGCGATCCAGCAGCTCGACAAGGTGACGCAGCAGAATGCCGGCGCATCGGAAGAAATGTCGGCGACGTCCGAAGAACTGGCGAGCCAGGCGGAAGAACTGCAGACGTCGATCGCCTTCTTCAAGGTCGACATGGCTGGCAATCGCGACAGCCGCAAGCCGGCGGCGCGCGTCAGCGTCCGCAGCCCGGCTCCGGCTTCGGGCGCTCGCAAGCCGGCCGGCAAGGCCGCGGCCAATTCGGTCTCGGGACAGCAGGCGCGCGCCAAGGGCTTCGCACTCGACATGGCAATGGGCGGCCCGGATGACGGCGACGCCGATTTTAGGGAAAGCGCATAATATGGCACCGGTCTCTCTGGAAGCGCAGTTCGTCACCTTCAGTCTCGGCGAGGAAATCTTCGCCGTGCCTGTCGAGGTGGTTCGCGAAATTCTCGACTATGCGGAAGCCTTCAAGATTCCGAATGGTCCCGATTATCTCCTCGGCCTGCGCGACGTGCGCGGGCAGGGGGTGCCGACCATCGACCTGAGGCTGAAGCTCGGCATGTCGAAGACGGTACCGACGCCGCATACGCGGGTTCTGGTTCTCGACATTCCCATGGAGAGCCGCATCCTGACGCTCGGCCTCGTTGCCGACCGGGTCTACGAGGTCACGCCGTTCCGGCACGACCAGATCGAGGCGGCGCCTGATATCGGCGTGCGCTGGCGCTCCGACTACATCTCCGGCGTGGTGCGCCGGGATGGCGGCTTCGTCGTCATCGTCGATCTCGCGCGACTGTTGTCGCGCGAGGATGCCTCGGCCCTGCAGTCGGCGGCCTGAGTAACGCGGCCGGAGGAGAGCGATCCATGAGTATGGCAGCTGTTGAAACCCAGATGGTGGGCGACAGGATCAGCAAGCGGAATTTCGAGAAGCTTGCGCAATTTATCTACGACTACAGCGGCATCAAGATGCCGTCGACGAAACTGACGATGCTGGAGGGAAGGCTTCGCCGGCGGTTGCGGGCGACCAACCACGCCACGTTCGACGGTTATTGCGACTTCCTGTTTCACGAGGATGGGCTGGAGCAGGAGACGGTTTATCTGATCGATGCGGTGACGACCAACAAGACCGACTTCTTTCGTGAAGCCAGGCATTTCGAATACATGCAGCAGGTGGCGCTTCCCGCTCTTGCCGGCAACGGCGTGCGCACGATCCGTACCTGGAGTTCGGCCTGCTCGACCGGCGCGGAACCCTATACGATGGCGATGGTGCTGGAGGAGTTCACGGGCGACCGGCGCGATCTCAACTACAGCATCCTCGCCACCGATCTCAGCACCGACGTGCTGGCGACGGCGCGGCGCGGCATCTATGCCGAAGACATGATCCATCCGGTGCCGCGCGACCTGCAGCGCAAATACGTGATGGTCGCCAAGAAGGCCGACCGCCGCGAGGTCAGGATTTCGGCCGCGTTGCGCAGCCGCGTTGGTTTCGCCAGGATGAACCTGATGGACGAGAGCTATCCCGTAGGCGAGGGGATGCACATGATCTTTTGCCGCAACGTGCTGATCTACTTCGACAAGCCGACGCAATCGGCGGTGCTGAAGCGGCTTTGCGCGCGGCTGCTGCCGGGCGGCTACATGTTCATCGGCCATTCCGAATCCATTACCGGCATAGACCTGCCCCTGAAGCAGGTCTCCAACACCGTGTTTCAGCGCATCTAGGTAAGACAGCATATGGGCAAGAAAATCCGGGTTCTCGTCATCGACGATTCCGCCAGTGTGCGCCAGACACTCGTTCGCGTGCTGCAGGAGGATCCTGATATCGAGGTCATGGGGGTGGCGACCGATCCCTTCATGGCAGCGAAGAAGATCCAGGAAGAAATTCCCGATGTCATCACGCTCGATGTCGAGATGCCGCGCATGGACGGGATCACCTTTCTGCGCAAGCTGATGTCGCAGCGGCCGATCCCCGTCGTCATGTGCTCGTCGCTGACGGAGGCGGGGTCGGAAACGCTGATGCAGGCGCTTGAGGCCGGCGCCGTCGACGTGATCCTGAAGTCGAAGATCGGTGCGGCCGACAGTCTGGCCGACGACGCCGTGCGGATTCGCGAGGCGGTAAAGAGCGCCTCGCATGCTCGTCTTGGCAATACCCGGCGGCAGATGAGCACGCTGCGCCCCGGCATGGAAGCGCCGGCGCAGAAGCTGACGGCCGATGCAATGCTACCGCCGCCGACCGGCCGGGCCATGGCGAAGACGACGGAGATGGTGGTCTGCGTGGGTGCATCGACGGGTGGGACCGAGGCGCTCCGCGAATTTCTGGAGGCGCTGCCGGCTAATGCGCCGGGCATCGTCATCGTCCAGCACATGCCGGAGAAATTCACTGCAGCTTTTGCCAAAAGGCTGAACAGCCTGTGCGAAGTCGAGGTCAAGGAGGCGGTGCATGGCGATCCCGTTCTGCGCGGTCACGTGCTGATCGCGCCCGGCGACAGCCACATGCTGCTGGAGCGGCAGGGCGCGCGCTACCACGTGTCGGTCAAGAGCGGACCGCTGGTCTCGCGCCATCGCCCGTCGGTCGATGTGCTGTTTCGCTCGGCGGCACGGGCGGCGGGATCGAACGCCATGGGTATCATCATGACGGGCATGGGCGACGACGGCGCCAAGGGGATGCTGGAGATGCACCAGGCCGGCGCCTACACGGTGGCGCAGGACGAGGCGACGTCCGTGGTCTTCGGCATGCCGAAAGAGGCAATCGCCAAGGGCGGGGTCGATCGCATCCTGCCGCTGGAGCAGATTGCCCGCGAGGTGCTGATCACGCAGCAGAAGTTCTGACGAGGAGGCAGGCGACGCGTACGCATCTCATCTCCAGGCGCTGGCGGACGAGCGATACGCACGACCTTGAGCAGCGCTCTTGAAATTTCCGTCGTTTTGTGGTCTTGAAGCCGCCAATCTTTATAGAGCGCTGCTTTCCTCGGTGATCAGGGACCTTCCCCGCCCTGACAGCGCCTTCTGTTTACCGTTCAAGGAAAAGTGCCACATGGCTCGTTCAGCTCTTCTCAATGTCATGGTTCAGGCTGCCATCAAGGCAGGAAAATCGCTGGGGCGTGATTTCGGCGAAGTGCAGAACCTGCAGGTCTCGGTCAAGGGACCGGGCGATTTCGTCACCATCGCCGACCGCAAGGCGGAGAAGCTGGTCAAGGAAGAACTGCTGAAGGCCCGTCCGACCTATGGCTTCCTCGGCGAGGAAAGCGAAGAGATCAAGGGCACCGACGGTGCGCATCGCTGGATCGTCGATCCGCTCGACGGTACCACCAATTTCCTGCACGGCATTCCGATGTTCGCCGTCTCGATCGCGCTCGAGCGCAACAACGAGATCGTCGCCGGCGTGATCTTCAACCCAGCGACCGATGAGCTCTACACTGCCGAGCGCGGTGGCGGCGCCTTCCTCAACGATCGCCGCCTGCGCGTCGGCGCCCGCCGCGTGCTGTCGGACTCGGTCGTCGCCTGCGGCGTTCCGCATCTCGGCCGCGGCAACCACGGCAAGTTCCTGGTCGAGCTGCGCCATGTGATGGGCGAAGTCGCCGGCGTACGCCGCATGGGCTCGGCCTCGCTCGATCTCGCTTATGTCGCCGCTGGCCGTTTCGACGGCTTCTGGGAAACCGGCCTGTCGGCCTGGGACATCGCGGCCGGCATCATCCTGATCCGCGAAGCCGGCGGTTATGTCAGCGATTGGGATGGCGGTACCTCGATGCTGGAGACCGGCGGCGTCGTTGCCGGCAACGAGCATATCCAGAAGGCCTTGCTCGAGGTTGCAAAGCGTCCCGTTCCCTCCCGGTAAATCGCTGTTGTAAAGACACGGGTTTTCTGTCCGGCGTACTTCAATTCGGCACAATGATGTTCTAGTCTTCGGCGGCGATAAAGCCGGAGGCTGCGGATTCTATGGAAAATGTGAATGTGGCGGAGTTCGGCTCGACCGAAAAAACCACGGAAAATTACAGCTATAAGCTATCCAGCCCGATGCCGTTCCTGTGGACGATGGTGCTGTTCCTCGTCATCGTCGGGTTCATTGCCGCCATCCTGTTTCGCCAGGCGCAAACCGCATTCATGCACAATCCGGGGCTGAACGGCCTTATTCTCGGCGTGCTCGGCATCGGCATCATCCTGGTGTTCAGTCATGTGCTGGCGCTGCGGCCCGAGGTGCGCTGGTTCAACTCGTTCCGCGCGGCCGGCAACGCCGACAAGGTCAACCGCAATCCGAAGCTCTTGGCGCCGATGCGCACGCTGATCGGCAGCCGCAAGGCGTCGGCCGCTGGAATCTCGACCACGGCCTTCCGCTCCATTCTCGATTCGATCGCCAGCCGGCTGGACGAATCCCGCGACGTGTCGCGCTATCTCATCGGGCTCCTGGTGTTCCTGGGCCTGCTCGGCACCTTCTGGGGCCTGATCGGCACGATCGGCTCGATCAGCTCGGTCATCCAGTCGCTCGATGCCGGCACCAACGGCTCCTCCGATGTCCTGACATCGCTGAAGGAAGGACTGTCGCAGCCGCTGTCCGGCATGGGCCAGGCGTTCTCCTCGTCGCTGCTCGGTCTATCCGGCTCGCTGATCCTCGGCTTCCTCGACCTGCAGGCCGGCCGCGCGCAGAACCGCTTTTATACCGAACTCGAGAACTGGCTGTCGTCGGTGACGGATGTCGGCTCCGATCTCGCGGCGCCCGTTCTCGACGGCAAGGGCAGCGTGTCGCCGGAGGAAATCCGGGCGCTGTCGGAATATATGCACAAGGTCGCGGAAGAAGGTGGCGGCAGCCAGCGCTCCGTCGCGGCCATGGCCAATCTCGCCGAGGGTATCCAGGGCCTTGTCAAGAACATGCGCAACGAGCAGCAGATGCTGCGCGACTGGATCGAGGCGCAGCAGGACGAGGCGAAGGCCATGCGACGCACGCTCGACCGGCTGGCCGAGCGGATCGGCGCGCAGGAGAAGCATGCCGCGACCGAACGCACGCAACGCATGCCGCAGACCGAGAAAAGCGAGGGCAAGTAAGCCATGGCTCTTGCCCGCAACCGTCGCCGCGAACGCACGGTGGACTACTGGCCAGGCTTCGTCGATGCGCTGTCGACGCTGCTGATCGCGGTGATGTTCCTGCTGACGGTGTTCGTCGTCGGGCAGTTCATCCTCAGTCGCGAGATTTCGGGCCGCGACGAGGTGATGAGCCGGCTGAACAGCCAGATAAACGAGCTGACGCAACTGCTGGCGCTCGAAAAGGGCAGCAAGCAGGATCTCGAGGATAGCGTCGCCAATCTGCAGGCATCGCTGGCGACGGCCGAGGGGGAGCGCTCGCGGCTTCAGTCGCTTTTGTCTGCCGGAGCCGGCGGGCAGGATGCGGCGCAGCAGCGGATCGGCTCGCTGACGAAGGAACTCGACGACCAGAAGCAGATGAGCGATCGGGCGATGAGCCAGGTGGAACTGCTGAACCAGCAGATCGCCGCATTGCGCAACCAGATCGCCGCCATCGAAGTGGCGCTGCAGGCGTCCGAGCAGAAAGACCAGAGTTCACAGACGAAGATCGCCGATCTCGGCCGACGCCTCAACGTGGCGCTGGCTGCCCGCGTGCAGGAGCTCAATCGCTACCGCTCGGACTTCTTCGGCCGCCTGCGCGAAATCCTCTCGGACCGCGAGAATATCCGCATCGTCGGCGACCGCTTCGTGTTCCAGTCGGAAGTGCTGTTCCCCTCGGGCGGTGCCGATCTCAATCCGGATGGACAGACCGAGATGGGCAAGCTCGCCGCGGCGCTGCTCGACGTCGCCAAGGAAATCCCACCGGAGATCAACTGGGTGCTGCGCGTCGACGGTCACACCGACAACGTGCCGCTGGCCGGCACCGGCCGATACGGCGACAACTGGCAGCTCTCGTCAGCGCGCGCGATTTCGGTGGTCAAGTTCCTGATCTCGCAGGGCGTGCCGGCCGACCGCCTGGTGGCGGCAGGCTTCGGTGAGTTTCAGCCCATCGCGCCGGGCGATACGCCGGAGGCGCGGGCGACGAACCGACGGATCGAGTTGAAGCTGACGGAGAAGTGACGGGTGAGGGGAGAGGCCTTTGCCTGCGATCCCTTGGATAAGCAAAAGGCGGCACCCGAAAGTGCCGCCTTTTGTCGTCTCAGGCTTCTGCGGCCTTCGTCGTGTCGTCGACGGTCGCGCCGGGAGAGTTCTTCTTGATCGATTCGATGGCGCTCAGCGCCGAAGCCTTGGCCTTGTAGCCTTCGGATCCGAACATGGATTCGCCGTTCGGCGCCTTGAAGCGAAAACGAAACTCGCCGGCTTTGTCCTTATAAACTTCGAACTTATACATCGATTTTTCTCCCGGAATCAGGATGTTGCTGAAATCTGCAAGCACAGCCTAAAACAAAAAATGCAACTATTCCATCCGGATATTTCGGGTCGTCGAAACGGAACAGATAGCGCGCCCTCATGGGCGAGCGAGTGCTGCCCGTTCTGCTCGTCTTCGTCGCTACCCCTTGTCAGCGCCGCTACCTTGCCGCGGCCACAATCTCCTCGGCGCCTGCATCAAACTGCAACCGCGCCAGCTTGGCGTAGATGCCGCCGTGGCGGATCAGGCTCTGGTGGGTGCCTTCCTCGACGACGCGGCCCTGGTCGAGCACCAGGATGCGGTCGGCCTTGAGTACCGTCGCCAGGCGGTGGGCGATGATCAGCGTCGTACGGCCGTCCATCAGGCCGTCGAGCGCGCGCTGCACCAGGGTCTCGCTCTCGGCGTCGAGCGCGGAGGTGGCCTCGTCGAGCAGCAGCACCGGGGCGTTCTTGAGGATGGCGCGGGCAATGGCGATGCGCTGGCGCTGGCCACCCGAGAGCATGATGCCGCGTTCGCCGACTTCGGTGTCGTAGCCCTTGTCGAGCCTGGCGATGAACTCATCGGCCTGGGCGGCGACGGCGGCGGCGCGGACCTCGTCGCGGCTGGCGCCGGGGCGGCCGAAAGCGATGTTGGCATGGATCGAGGCAGCGAAGATGGTGACGTCTTGCGGGACGATCGCCATGCGCTCGCGCAGCCGGTCAGGATCGACGGTGCGGGCATCGACGCCATCGATGGCGACGCTGCCCTGCTGCGGGTCGTAGAAACGCAGCAGCAGCGAGAAGATCGTGGTCTTGCCTGCGCCCGAGGCGCCGACGATGGCAACGGTCTCGCCCGGCTTGACGGCGAAGTTCAGGCCGTGCAGCGCCGAGGTGCCGGGCCGCGAGGGGTAGGCGAAATGGACGTCGCTGAATTCGACGCGACCGAGGCTCGGGTCGGGGAGGGCGGCCGGGTTGGCGGGCGCCGATATCGGCGAGACCTCGTCGAGCAGTTCGGTGAGCCGGTCGGCTGCGCCGGCGGCCTGCGAGAGCTCTCCCCAGACTTCCGACAGCGCGCCGAGCGAGCCGGCGGCGATCACCGAGTAGAGCAGGAACTGGCCAAGCGTGCCGGCGGACAGCGTGCCTTCGAGCACATTGTGGGCGCCGACCCAAAGCACGGCGACGACGCTGCCGAAGATCAGGGTGATGGCGATGCCCGTCAGCAGCGAGCGCGAGCGGATGGCGGCGCGGGCGGCGCTGTAGGCGGTCTCAACGGCGGCGCCGTAGCGGTCGGCGGCCGCGGTTTCGCCGCCGAAGGCCTGAACGGTGCGGGTGGCCGATATCGTTTCGTTGGCAAAGGCGGAAGCTTCTGCCAGCGTATCCTGCGCGGCGCGCGAGCGCTTGCGGACCGAGCGGCCGAAGGCGACGAGCGGGAAGACGATCAGCGGGATGGCAGCGAGCACGAGGCTGGCAAGCTTCGGCGAGGTGACGACCATCATGCCGATGGCGCCGAGACACAGGATCATGTTGCGCAGCGCCACCGAGGCAGTGGCGCCGACGGCGGACTTGATCTGCGTGGTGTCGGCCGTCAGGCGCGAGACGATCTCGCCGGACTGGTTGACGTCGAAGAAGGAGGCGGAAAGCCGCGTCACGTGGGCGAAGACGTCGCGGCGGAGATCCGAGACGATACGCTCGCCGAGCGTGATGACGAAATAGTAGCGCATGGCGCTGGCGAGCGCGAGCACCACGGCCATCACCATCAGCATGACGAAGTAGCTGTTGATGAAGCGGCCGTCGGAGTGGCTGAAGCCATGGTCGATCATGCGGCGCACGGCGAGCGGCAAGGCGAGCGAGGTGATTGCCGCCAGCGCCAGCGCGATGACGGCGCCGGTAACCAGGCCGCGATAGCGCATCACGTAGGGCGTCAATCGACCGAGAGGCTTCAGCGAGCGGGACTTTTTCTTCTCGGTCTGCGATGCGTCTGTCAATTCACTCTCCGGTGGCCCTCAACACCGTGCAACACGGCCGATGGCTCTTGTTATCCTGAAGGCCTTCATGTATAGGCACCGCATCCTAATGGGAAGCCGTAGCCAGTAGCGACTGCGGCTTCATTTATTCAATCGGTCCTCTTGTCGCAACGTGGTGCGTCAAATTGGACGTGACATCGCAGGAAGATTGTTATGAAGGCTGATATCCATCCCGACTACCACACGATCAAGGTTGTCATGACCGACGGCACCGAATACGAAACCCGCTCGACCTGGGGTTCGGAAGGCGCTGTCATGAACCTCGAAATCGATTCCAAGTCGCACCCGGCCTGGACCGGCGGCAACCAGCAGCTCATGGATCGCGGCGGCCGCGTTTCCAAGTTCAACAAGCGTTTCGGCGGCCTCGGCCTCTAATCGCTGTTGTTGTACTGATTTCGAAGAGCCCTGCGAAAGCGGGGCTTTTTTGCGTTTGGGATTTGCTCGTTCCGAAGGCCAACCATCGGCTGAGTTCCACACAACAAAAAACCGGCCGTGCAGGGAACACGGCCGGTTTTTCGTTTTACTTCGACTTGGATCAGTTGTTGCCGAACGCCGTCTGCAGCAGGCTGAGCTGGGCTTGGACGCTGTTCTGATTGTCGGGGACGATCGGGGCCTCGTTCGGGCGATAGATTTCGCGGTCGAGCAAGGCAACGCGGTTCTGCAGGCGCAGCGAGCGTTCGATCAGGTCGCGGAAGGCTTCCGGCAGGTCACCCCAGCCCGGTGCATTGCGATCGACATTGAAGCCGTCGAGGCGAACCTTGTTCTTTTCGGCCAGAACCTGATCGCGTGACATTTCGCCATTGTTGACGGCGCGCTGCAGGAGGAGCCAGGAGGCCATCTGCATCAGGCGGGTGGTGAGGCGCATCGATTCAGCGGCGTAGAGCACCGATGCCATGCGCGGAAGAACCTTCGATGCGGTGCGGCCATTGCCATCCAGATAGGCGGCGGTCTCTTCGACCAGCGACATGCCTTCCGAGTACAATGTCTTAAACTGCGACGATGCGGCAGCGCGTCCGGCAAAACTGATCGTGTTCAATCCAAGCTCTGACATTTAGTAAGTCCCTGTTGCACGCATCACTTATTGTTCAGGTAACGCAGGCAGATGAGAAAAAGTTTCATCAGCCCGCTTTAATGACTTTAAAGATGGTAGCTTTAGCCCAATTGCGCAAGGCGTTTCTTAATAAAGGGTTAACTTCCACAGTTTCGTGGATTTCATCCCCAGCCAAGGCAAAAAAGGAGAGCCGCAAAAGCGGCTCTCAAGGTAAAACAGGGAGAAAAATCAGACCAATTCACCGCATGGGAAACTGTCTGAAATCCGGAGCAAGTCCGGATGCCTAAAGTAATACCTTAGAAAGCTTAACGTCTCATTAAGTCTGTGCCGAATTAACACTTGCATCGCCGCTATAAATGAAAACCGGCACACCGGGCGCTCACGACTTGAAGAGATTTTCTGCAGCCTTCCTTCCCGATGCCTTGCGCTGCGCCTCGGCCTCGATGCGGGAAATTTCGGCTTTCAGCATGTCGATGCGCGATGTCAGCTCGTCCACCGACATCATCGACAGATCCATGCCGATCTCGTGATTCGGCTTCTTCTGCGGGCGGTCGTCGTCAACGAAGCTCATCTGCCATCCTCCGTCGTGGTTCAGCTGTATTTCAGGGCGGCGTCATCCTGCTGTTGCTGCTGTTCGGCCGCCTTGGCTGGGTTGCGGTCGGCCAGCGACATGCTCTCCGGCGTCATCATCTGCGAGGTCGCTGTCGGCAGCGTGGTGTAGGCGTCGCGGTCGCCAGCGGGAATGGCGGCGCGCACGCGGCTGCGCATGATGGCGTAGACGGTGATCAGCACATGGGCGAAGGCTGTGACCAGGAACAGCGCGTGCGGGCTGGCGACGGACATGACTGGTCCGCCGATGGTCGGGCCGATAATGGTACCGATGCCGTAGAGCAGCAGCAGCCCGCCGGAGACCTTCACGAAGTCCTCGGACGAGGCGTAGTCGTTGGCATGGGCGACGGCGATCGGATAGAGCGTGTTGGCGACGGCGCCGTAAAGCACGACGAGGCTGATGATGAAGACCGGCGACGACGGATGCAGCACGGCCAGCATCAGCCCGGCAAAAGCGGCGACTGCCGACATGGCGGCCAGCACGTAGCGACGGTCGATCCTGTCGGACAGGCGGCCGGCGGGAAGCTGCATGACCGCGCCGGCGAAGATGGTCGAGCTCATCATGATGGCGATCGAGGTGTCAGACAGACCGGCACCGGCGCCGAAGACGGCACCGAGCGTGCCGTAGGCGCCGTTGGCGATGCCGACCAGCAGGATGCCGAGGCAGGAGACCGGCGAGTTGCGATAAAGCGCCTTGAGGTCGAGCTTGACGGCTTTAAGCGGCTGCGGCGAGGCTGCAGTCGATAGCAGAGTCGGCAGCATGGCGATGCAGTAGAAGATGCCGCAGATCATGAAGAGCACGGGGGTGCGGACATCTTCCAGCGGAATCATCATCTGGCCGGCGACGACGCCGATCAGGGTGATGGCGATATAGAGCGAGAAGATCGCGCCGCGGCTTTCATTCGTCGCCCGCTCGTTCAGCCAGCTTTCGATGATCATCGAGGTGCCGGCCGTCGAGAAGCCGGTGACGGCGCGCAGCAGTACCCACCAGACCGGGTGGACGGCGATGCCGCTGACCAGCGCTATGATGGCGATGATCGAGATGAAGCCGGAGAAGGCGCGGACATGACCGACGCGGCTGACCATCTTCGGCGCCACCAGGCAGCCGATGACGAAGCCGGCGGCCCAGGAGGTGCCGAGCAAGCCGAGCGTGGTGGTGGCATAGCCTTCGAGATTGCCGCGGACCGGGAGGAGAATGCCCTGCAGGCCATTGCCCATGAACAGGAAGAGCGTGCCGAACAGAAGTGCGGCGACGGACAACAGGTTTCTCTTCATAATTCCCCCAGGCTACGCAACATGCATATGAAACGACATATGGCGGCAGGCCGCGCCGCCCAGTGTGTAGAGTGTTGATTGTGCTCCCGAATGCCTTTACGGCATGTTTATAGGCAGTCGTTGCGCGAAATAATGTCGGTCCTGTGACGTCGACAACATCAGGAAAAATAAAGACATGACGAAGCTGATCGCGTTGCTGCTCATCCTGGCGATGATCGTCCACGTGATCAAGCCGCTGGGGCTGCCGGGGCTCCGGAAACGGGCGGACTTCTGGAAGATCGCGCTGTTTGCGTTCGCGATCTGGGCGGTGGCGCTGCTGGGGCGGGATCTGTTTTTGTGAGGCTGTGGTGTGAGGGGCAGGCTGCTTGGCGACAGCTGCGGACTCAATCGTTCCGCGGCAGCCAGGCAAAGAGTTGCCGACCGCCGCAGAACCAAGTTGAAATATAAACCGCTCTGGCCGTGTCAGGCTTATATGGACGACGCGAAGCGCTCCGCCGTCTTTGCCACGCGCTGGCCATAGGCGCGGGCCGTTTCGAGATCGCCGGACGACATTTCGCTTGGTGCAGCGTCGGCGTCCGACTGGCCCATCGGTCCGATATAGGAACCCATGCGGTTCGCATCGTCCCGCTGGGATGCCTTCACGTTCGCAGGTTTGACGCCGAGGCTGACCCACACGCCCCCATGCTGCCCGGCGAGCAGGACGAAATATTGCAACGTGTTCAGCTTGTCGCCATTCAGGCTGGCGCTGTTGGTGAAGCCGCCGAAGACCTTGTCCCGCCACTTGTCGGAGAACCATGGCTTCGAGGAGGCATCCGCGAACTTCTTAAACTGCCAGCTGGGGCCACCCATGTAGGTCGGTGAGCCGAAGATGATGGCATCGGCAACGTCCAGCGCTGCCCATCCTTCGTCCGAGAGGTTGCCCTCGGCATCGATGGCATGGAGCGCTGCGCCGGCGCCTTCGGCGACAGCCTCCGCCATGCGCTGGGTGTGACCGTAGCCGGAGTGATAGACGACAACGGTGCTTGGGGTGGGTTTCAATGAGGTCATGACTGGTTCCTTTGGCCGTGGTTGTGCGCCTCGCCGAAGGGAATCGGCGTGGGTCGCATTTGCGTGAGAGGGTGCTGGCGTTCGACGGGGCGCCCGACGCTCAGAAATGGGTGCTTGCCGCAACAATCAGCAGCAGCAGGAACAGCACCGGCGGCGGGATGTGGCGGAAGTTTCGCGCACGAAGGACGGAGGCAATGGCGGCGATCATGACGAAGGCCCCAAGCGCAGCGCCGATGTAGAAGGTTGCCGGCACCAGTAGGAGACCGGTCGTCGCCAACTCCATAGCTGCCGTGATCCAGCACCACCATGAGGGAAACCCATAACGCTTGAAATCGTCGCGGATCGACTTGGCGCCGGAGGCGTTGACAGCACCGCCGATAAAGAAGGCCGTTGCGGCCAGCCAGGTCGCGGCGCCGGAAACTGTTGTTAGAAGAGGCATTGAAAGGATCTCGTTGTTCCAGTGGCTGCGGAAATTATCGTCGTTAAAATATCTAGCAATGCTATATTGTCAACTGTTGCCTTGAAAATTGTTTGTCGCTATGACTTTTGTCGAGAAAAGGGGATCGAATGGGGATCAGTGAACGCAAGGAACGGGAAAGAGGCGAGCGCGAGCGTCGCATCGTCGGTGCGGCAAGAATGCTCGCTGAGCGAGACGGTTGGGCGTCCGTTACCGTGCGTCGGCTTGCTCAGGAAATCGAATACAGCCAGCCGGTTCTTTACGCCCATTTCGAGAATCGGGACACAATCGTCGGCGCAGTAGCGTTGCAAGGCTTCGGAGAGTTGGGACCGGCGCTCCGGGCGTCGGTGCGCCCTGCCGCCACTCCGGCAGAAGCGATGGAAGATGTCGCAATCGCTTATCTGGCGTTCGCGTTCGAACGGCCTGCGCTATACGAGGCCATGTTCACCCTTCCGACCGGGCTTCGTTTCGCAAAGTCCGACACGCCACAAGTCCTGCGGGAGACGTTCGGATCCATGCTGGTGGTCGTCGAGCCGTTCTGCGATGACGCGGAGCTTGGAACGGAAACCTTCTGGGCGGCCCTGCATGGTCTGGCGGAACTTGAGCGTCACGGCAGGATCAGGGCGGCCTGCCGCGAACAGCGTGTGAGACAAGTCGTCTCGATGTTTTCGGCTAAGGTCGCCCGGTAACTAGCCCACCATCGCCGCAACGTCGCATGTTTGTTATCCTTCACGCGCCTCCGTCAGCACCTGATCTCTCCGCGCATCACCTCCACGCAGGCCCCCGAAATCGTCACATCGGTCACAACCCCGTTCGTCTTCACCACATCGACGCCAATCACGCTACGGCGACCCATTTCAACGCCCTGTTCGATGGTCAGCGAGACGCGCATATCCGTCTCCGGTTCAAGCGAGACGAGATAGGCGGCAAGGGCGGCGGAGGCGCTGCCGGTGGCCGGATCTTCGGGGACGTTGTCGAGCGGTGCGAACATGCGGGCGCGGATGGTCCATGGAGCCTCCGGGGTCCTGACGTAGACGAACAGCGCAAAGTCGAGATTGCCCTTCTGAGTCGCGCTTGCGGCGTCCTGGAAATGGGTGAGGTTGGGTCGGGCGAGCGCCAGCGCATCGAGGCCGGTCAGTTCTGCGACCACGAAGCCGAGGCCGACGGAGGCCGTGAGCGGGCGGTGGACGCGGGTGCTGACCATCGCGGCGTCGATCGAGATGCAGCGGGCGACGGTGTCTTCGGGAATCTCGCGGCCGATCGCTAACGGGCCGGGCGCGCGGATCGCGGCGGAGAGCACGCGGTCGCCGCCACGCTTGAGTTCGACGGTGACGATCCCGGCCTTTTCCTCGAAGCGCAGGCTATCGCCGACCGGCTTGCCGAAGACCTCGCCGCGCATGCCGAGCACATAGGCGGTGCCGACATTGGGGTGGCCGGCGAAGGGCACTTCCATGGTGGGGGTGAAGATGCGGACACGGGCGGTGTTGTCGGGATCGTGCGGCGGGAGCACGAAGGTGACTTCGGAATAGCCGAATTCGGCCGCGATGTTCTGCATGTCGGCGTCGGTCAGGCCGCGCGCATCGGCCATCACGGCCAGCGGATTTCCCTCAAAGCGGTTTGTGGTGAAGACATCGACGGTGATGAAGGAAACGATGGTCATGGGTTCTCCGGCAGGGTGCTTTCGCCGCCACACTGGCGGGTCGCAGGGTCTGCCGATAGGCGCAAACTTGTACCGGTGACAATCGTCGGGGGGCTGGCGTCGGGTCGTGTCTGGACGGTGCGCGGGCGGGCGCGATGGGCTGGCCGTTCGCTTGCGGCCCTGCGGCTATCCGGCAGATTTGCAGCCAATTGATTGTGTTCGCGTGATCACATCCTCGGCACGGTGGCCGAGG